>Ga0187833_10006087_pt1 | contig 11235 bp, 11 predicted proteins | sample ETNtaG_37_FD_167968 | JGI IMG/M metagenome (GOLD analysis project Ga0187833, IMG submission 167968) | Marine microbial and viral communities from oxygen minimum zone, Eastern Pacific Ocean - ETNP2014_SV_400_PacBio MetaG (Illumina Assembly) | ecosystem: Environmental > Aquatic > Marine > Hypoxic... | reverse complement strand
TTCTTGACCTGTTCTATTTACTAAGATACGGTAAGACTCACAAGGATCTCATTGCGGGATCAATTCATCCTAATCCGCTTTCCAGGGAAAGGTTAAAGAATTTTCTTGAGAATGCCGGCTTTGATGTGGTACTCCTTGAGATGAGTTTAGACTCGATAAATCCTTTAAAACCCGGTAAGGGAGTTCTGGCAAAAAAATATTTTTCAGACCAGCCGGCGGCTCTTCGTAGTATCTGGGGTGTAGCACGTAATCCTGCAACCAGTAGGTAGGAATTATGATTTTATATTTGAGGAAATATTAGGTGGTGAATATTTTAATGCTTAAAAATAAATCTAAAAAGAACTTAAGAGTTCTAAGTAGCTTTCTTGTAAAAAAGATGTTCTCTGAAGATTTTGTTTGTAGAAGGAATTTTGAAGCATTCATTAAACAAAGAAAAATTCATGAACGGATGGAGCACGGCAATTTTCTGGATTTGCTGACGACCGTCCATATTGAAACACGTACACGCTGTAATTCCTTGTGTTCATTTTGTGCTGCCAATCCCAGGTTCGATCAAAGGGAAGACAAATACATGTCTGAGGAAACATATCATAAAATTATTGATGGCCTTGCAGAGATTAAATATAGAAAGCGCGTTTCTCCATATTGTAATAATGAACCATTGCTTGATGAAAATATATACTCATATATAGCCTATACCAGAGAAAGGCTTCCAGATGCAACTATCGAGCTTAAGACTAATGGTACAGTGCTGGACGAAGAGAAACTTAATCAGTTGTTTGATAACGGGCTGGGCAAACTATATATTAATGACTATCAATTCTCTTCACATGTTTCGGAGAAACTTAAGAATATATATGCCAAGTACAAGAATTTATATAATGACAAGCTTATTTACTCAAGAAGTTTATACTCAGATCAGGTAGGCAGGGTAAACCGTGCAGGTAGTAACCCCTTTCAAGGATCGTTGTCTAAGCCCAGGAAATATTTCTGTTACCGCCCTTTTGAAATGGCTGTTTTTACTGTAGACGGCAAAATGGGCTCTTGCAGTAATGATTTCTATCTAGAAAATAATATGGGTAATATCCATAATGCCTCACTAAGAGAATTATTTACAGGAGATAGAATCCAGTCCCTGCGCAGACATCTCTTGGAATATGATCGTACTATGTCTGATGCATGTAAGAAGTGTGATTATGCAGGATTGGCAAAGGAATACGATTATTCCTGCCTCTTTAAATTCTTATTACCATTCTATCTTTAAAATATAAATAGAAGTTATATGAAAAAAGGAACAGCGGTCTTAGGTTCAGGGCCTGTGGCGGAATCTCATCTGTCACTTCTTTGCAGATCCAATACGTTCAAGCCTGTTGTTATCTTTGGAAGAAATATTGACAGGGTGTCTTTTCTGGCCAGAAAGTACAGTCTTAAAAAGGCAAATTCACTGGAGGAGGCCTTGTCTAACAATAATGTTTCGTTGGTAGATATTTCTACTTCCAACGATCTTCACTATTCTTACGCCCTTGCAGCGCTCAAGACCGGTAAGTCTGTTATTCTGGAGAAACCGGCAGCTTTTACAAGCAATGAGGTTAAGACTCTGGCGGCTGAAGCGGAAGAAAGAAACCTTTTGGTTTCAATCTGTTTTCAAAAAAGATTCAATAAAAGCTTTGGACAGGTCAAATCTTTTCTAAGAGAAAAACCGTTCGGTATATTTCTACATGGCGAAACACGAGTTTTTATGCCCAGAAAAAGCTCGTACTTTAACAAGTGGCGTAGCAAAATAGAGTTGGCAGGAGGAGGTGTTCTTATTTATCAGGCCATACATGACCTTGATTTACTATGTCTTTTGCTGGGAGAAGTAAAGTCCATAAGAGGGGAGATGAGCAATACCTTTCACTCTATAGAAGTTGAGGATACTGTTGAACTTTCTATAGAATTCAAATCAGGTGGCACACATCATTTCTTTGCTTCAACAGATCCGAGGCTTCCCTCTCAAATTGAGACAAGGATGGTGTTTGAAAGAGGCAGGTTGTTCTTTAATGACTATGGATGCAGATGGAGCAGACATAAGGAACCATCTGCGAATATACTGTCATGGAAAAGTAACACCCTAATGAACCGAATCAAAGCCCGTCTTTGTGGATTAGGGAGTTATCGTGATGTACTCGGAGATATGGAAGAATTCTTCCTAAATAAATCGAACAATTTGAATAGTAGTCTGGCTACGGCAGTAGAAGTGCACAGAGTTATTGAGGATTTCTATAATCAGGTTAGAAAACAGAATTTGCCCACCATTTCTACAATTGTTTGAAGAAAGCAAGTTTTAAGTCTGTTCCACTAAAACATGAGAGAGTATTTCCAAGGAATGCAGAACTTTTTTAGATTATGAAGTTAGGCGTCATAAAGAATTGGTTTTTGAGGTCCAGTTCGAAATTGATGAATGGTCCCTTATCCAGGCCAACTAGAATTGCTATTGAACTTTCAAACCGTTGTAATTTAAACTGTCCTTTTTGTCTGGTGGGAATGCAGAAAGAACAGAGTTCAGTTGCCCATGATGATTTGGATCGTTCATTTGGAACTATGGAAATGCTTATAATATATAAAAGATTTTCTTTTTTCTTATGAATCCTGCTATAAAATTACTGTTGTGTAAAGCCATGCAATGCATGGGTGCATTAATACCGAATATTTGGCTTAAACAACTGCAAGACCAGATAATATATGATCCGGTTATAAAAAGAAAGAAGCTAAGTGCAGATCCTGTACCTTTGTTCGAATCGGTCCTCTTTGAGCTTCGGTCGAGATGTAATAATACATGTTCTTTTTGTCCTGCAAATATTAATTATGATAAGCGGGATGATATCGTAATGCCATTTGAACTTTATAACAAAGCTATATTGCAACTGAATGCGTTGGGTTTTGCAGGTAGAATATGTTTTTATTTAAACAACGAGCCTCTCATTGTACCCAATATTACTGAATACGTCTCAATTGCTGTGAAAAACCTGCCAAAAGCAAGGAAGTTCCATGTCTGCACAAACGGACTTGCCCTTTCAAGTGAGATGGGAGAGATGCTACTAAAGGCAGGTGTTAATGCTGTGGATATCAATTGGTATAATGATGACTTAAAAAGCCCCCTACCTCAACGGATACTTGATTTTCAAACAATGGCGCAGGAATTTAATAAAAATAGCAAGAATCATGTTACAGTCCAAGTGTTCCGAAGAAAGAGTAACGATATATTAACAAACCGTGCCAATTTAGCACCAAATAAGAGAGGAATGCATAATCAATCTCATAAACGTGGTTTCTGTTGTTTTCCTTTTACTCAATTATGTATTAACCCTGAAGGAAAAGTAATGTTATGCTGTCAAGATGTTTACTATAGAAAGGTTATTGGTAGTATCAGTACTGATGAAATTATTGATATCTGGTATGGTCGAGAATTTCAACAGATACGTAAAAGTTTGTTAAACGGTGACCGTGAATCACTGCTACTATGTAGCAAATGCGACTACATTGGGGTGCAACCAGGACGTATGAATACCGTAGCAAAGAAAATCATTCGTGAATTAAGTGGGTGATTTTGATAGAGAATTACTCTAGACATTCTAGCAAGATACCGCATAAATCTGACACACTTGATACGTATAAATCCAGGGATAAAAATTTAGATTTATTGAGTAATCAATTGACCTTACTTTGTGGATCCCTGCCGAAACGTAGAGATGATATTTATGGGAAAGATTCAGGAAACAGATTTTGGATAAACGACGATGCTAATCCTGATCTCATCAAAAAAATAAGAAAAAAACTGCACAAACAGAATTCCTTCTTTCGAAAATCGATTAGAAAACTAAATAGATTTGTTCACAAATAAATCGTATTTAAAACACAAAACGTTAAATATGGGGCCTCAACTTTTAAACATTACCAGAAAACTACGTGAGAAAATCCTAAGAAAGCCGACACAGGTGATTCTAGAAGCTACCAATGCCTGCAATCTGAACTGTCCGTACTGTATGGTTGGAATGCAGAATGAACTGACTGCCAAGTTTGGAAATGCTGCACATAGTTTAATGACCCGTCCATTTGGATTTATGTCATCGGAGACTTTTAATATTATCCATAAGGAATTAAAGAAGTTTGGAATAAAGAAGGTCTATCTCCATTTCCAGGGAGAGCCATTCCTGAATAAACTGACACCCCAATTTGCGAATGAATTAAAGAAGGATGGTTTTGAAGTAGGTATTTTTACGAATGGACAGGCGTTTAACGATGAAAATATTGCTGAGTTAGCTAAAGCAGAGAATGATCTCATAAGGTTTTCTGTAGATGGTGCATCAGAGGAAACCTATCAGCAGAACAGGGTTGGAGGAAGATTTGATCAAGTATATGAGAACATGAAAAAAGTTGCTTTTGCTCATAGAGGGAAAAAAACGCGTATAGAATGGCAGTTTCTTGTGCTAAAAAATAATGAACACGAAGTAGAGATTGCAAAAAATATGGCTGAAGAGATTAGGGTTCACTTTTTTACTAAAGGATATAGAGAGTCTGTCCCGGAGTTGATTGCAGAGAATCTGGATTACAGGGCAAAATATCACAAAAAACCGTGTAAGGATATATACCACCAGATTGGAATCTACTGGAACGGAGATGTAGTACCCTGTTGCTATGATGTAGACGGTAGTGAGATTATGGGTAATTTAAATGAGAATGACCTTTTGAGCATATGGAATAGCGAGAAATATTGCGCCTTTAGAGAACGCATTGATAACTTTCTAAGGTCATCAGATAATGAACCCTTGATATGCAGGAATTGTCTCAGATGGAGATAACACGTCTGATTCAAAATCCTCGTACTTTATCAATTCTCAATAGATACCAAAAAAACAAAACTAATGTTTTTGTATCAATCTACCCTATAAATAAAGGAGGAGGGTCTAATACTTTTGCTTATAATATTAAGAAATGGCTTGCCAAAAATAAAGAAAAATATAATCAAGTTTACAATATGTGTAAGGCAGATAAAGCCATAATTATTGCCGATAAGATTAATATTAGAGTTCTTGAAAAGGCGAAGAAACGGGGTTGTTTTATAATTCACCGTCTTGATGAGCATGTAGAGAGCAATGAAGACGATTACCGCAGAAAAAAACACGCGTATATAAAAGAATTGAATGCACTTGCCGACGTAACTGTTTATCAAAGCAATTTTGTATTTGAGAACATGCATCCATATTTGGGATATCCCGATAATTATAAAGTTATTCATAATGGTGCAGACCCTAAAGAGTTTTATCCTAATGATAAGGCGGGTGAGTTTATTGGGCATGTTACATGGGGGGTTGGAGATAAAAAAAGACTAGATATTCTTTATGAAATAATTGTAAGAAATCCTGATGAACGCTTTTTGCTTGTGGGAAACCACTTTAGATCTGGATATGACTTTGCAAAACTCTCCAATGTAAAATGCATTGGGAATGTAAAGAGACAAGACATGCTTTCCTTATTACATAAAATGAAGTTTCTTTTTTTTCCTTCTGAAAATGATCCTTGTCCTAATACTGCAATAGAGGCTATTCTTGCCGGAGTTTCTGTATGCTACAATAATTTAGGCGGAACAAAGGAGCTGGTAATGGATTGTGGTGTTCCTGTGAGTGAATTCAGTACTATGTTGAAGGATTATTTGCTCTTCAGAAAAAGATGTCTTTTGAGAAATGACCTTGGTTTTGATACTGTGGCTCAAAAATATATGGAGCTTAATTAGGCACGGAATTACTGGTAATTTCTAGAATAAAAATACGAAGGGAAGAGTTTTATAGGCTTTCCTGTAGATGTTTTTTTCTCTTTTTGTGCGTAAGATTCACGAATTTGACTGTTACTATACTAATATAATTAATTCCCAATTATTATAGAAAATTAATCGATTCAATTCCGCAACCCACAAGATATTTTTTCTATCTCTAAAATATTCCTGCTATCCTTAGAAAAACTATATAAATCAGAAATTTACGGAATGAAAAATGATAAAAATAAATGATGCTTTAGTATCATGGATAAGTACGTTAAGGTCTGATATTTTGAAATTTCTTTCGGAATTAAAAGATCCTTCAATACCAGGCTATTACAAATATTCGTTAACCGGAGACATTTATTCTTCTCAAACACGGTGGGGACTGGGAAGTGCTGTGTTTGCAGCGAAGACTTATTATATGTTGAATGCTGTAGAGGAAACTGAAGCGAAGTCGATAGTTGAATTTATCAAAACATTTCAGGTTAAAGAGGGCTATGTTTATGACAAAAAAATCGAACGCCTGTCCAGAGTACAAAGAGTAGCTCACGCAATCAGAAGCAGAAAAATTAACAATCTCTTCAATGAGCAGGCAAGGTTGGGTGAAACTAGACAATCATTTGCTGCCATGTGGTCCTTGGGACACAGACCTGATATTCCTTTCCTGCATATACCATATACAAAAGAGAAGATTGAGAAATATATACATTTCCTTAATTGGAAAAGTCCCTGGGAGGCTGCAGCAGTGTTTAATCATATCCTTTTTTTCTTGCATAACAACAGGAAGTTATTTCATGTTTACGAGAGCAAGACGGATGGTTTGATTGATCACGCTTTGAATATTTTAGATTCTTATAAACGTGAAGATGGCGCGTGGTATGCTCCTGAAGTTAATATGCCGGATTACCAGAAGGTGAATGGGGCCATGAAGGTTATGATTGCTTATGAGTCGGTTGGAAGAAACGATTTTACGAATCCGGAAGGGTTGATAGATATATGTTTGTCAACAGCTAACGACGGTCATGCCTGCAATAACTTTAACATCATCTGTGTCCTCTATTATTGTTCTCGGAAGACTGATTATAGAATTGATGAAATAAAGGAATTCTGTCTCAGCCGGTTGGAGATCTATAAGAAACATTACTGGCCGGAGTATGGTGGTTTCTCATTCTTTGAACGACATGCTAATGATAATTACCTGGGGGCTATAATAACAAGACGACTGAAAGAACCTGATATTCACGGTACAGTTTTGTTTTTGTGGGGAATTATCCTTATAATCAAGATTTTAGGATACGACGATGAAACTAGATTCAACATCCCATTTACATAAAATAAATATAATAGTTCATGATGAATAATTAATTGATTATTGGGAGAATGAATTAAGAATGGATATATTGTTGATTACGCCTGATCATGAAAACACGAAAAACAACTATCCGTGGGCTGCTCTTTCAGTGGGAAGTTATTTGAGTAATGTCAAGAAGTATGATATTAAGCTGTTAGATGGCAGTGTGTATTCGAAGCCAGAACTCTATGATAGATTAAAACAGTACTGTAAAAGTGTTAAATTAGTAGGTATTAGCTGTATGTCAAGTGATACCTTTTATATCAAGGGTGTGATTGATTATATTAAAGAGATAAATAGTGATAGTAGGATTATTATGGGTGGGCCTCATGCCAGGCTCCAACCTGAGCAGACATGCTTATATAAAAATATAGATTTTGTTTCTTATGCTGAGGGAGAATACACTGTTTCCCAGCTTTATGAAGAGATAAAGTCAGGGAACAATAGATATGATAAAGTACCGGGGTTGATATATAAAGAAAACGGAAAGGTCAAAAGAACATTACCACCGGAACCAGTTGGTTTTTATGATATTGATTACGGCTTACTTCCTGAGAGTACAAGGCAGACATTTCATGAATATATACAGGTGCTGACAGGTAGAGGGTGTTCTTTTAGATGTACTTTCTGCTTTAATTCTGTATGTGGACAATCGTGGCAAGGCAGACCTATGGAGGATTTGATAAATGAAATTGACAATATTGTTTCTAAATATGACCCGGAAGTAATATATTTCAGGGATGATAACTTTTTCCTGTCGAAAACTAGAATTGAAGAATTTATGTCGTATTATAGGGAGAGAAAGTATAGATTTAAGTGGCGTGCCAACTGTTATGCCGGTTATTATAATAAACAATACATAACCTTTGATTTCTTAAAAAAACTTGAGGAAATAAATTGCGAAACCTTGAAGTTTGGCATGGAGAGTGGATCACAAAGAGTATTAAATGCTCTCAAAAAGAAAATTAAGGTAGATAATGTGAAGCGATTAGTTAGCGACCTGTCCAAGTTCAAGAAGATCCAGGGGAATTATTCTTTTATGGTTGGTCTTCCTGGTGAAACATTTGAGGAATACAAAGAGACCATGGCTTTGATTAAATATATTCTTGAGCGTGAACCGGATGCATTTATAATTGGTCCAAATTATTTCAGGATATATCCTGGCGGTACACTGTATGATGAGATAAAAACACAATATAATTATTTTGAACCTAAATCGTTTGAAGAATGGGCCATAAAATATAATCCGGAGAAAGACTTGTTGAGTTTTGGTAAGCACATTCGGTATCCCTGGATTCCACAAAAGTATGAATTTTTTGCACAGTACGCAGATATAATTGTAAAACTATCAAAAAAGAGTATTAGAAAAGACTTAAGAGTGATAATTGCACTGCCTTTTATCTTGCTGGCCAGGGCTAGGATAAAATATGAGTGGTATGAATGTCTATATGATTTAAGGGTTTTTGTTGCATTGTATAAACCCTTACTGAAATTTAAGAGTAAGTTTAAATCAATTATTGATGGTCTTAAGGTAATTCAGGTTGAAACCACCAAATGATTCGAATAAAGTACATTAAATGTATATATCGGCCGGGAGCTGTTGTGCCTGCAGATGATAGCTTATAAATCTTCTGGGAGCTGAAAATAAATATTGGTAAATACCTGGTGAGGGGAAATGGATATTCGGTTGGCTGGGTAGTAGACGCGAGGTGGCCATACATAAATGTTATGGCTTCAACAAGGATCAGATGCCTTGACATCATTAAGTATTTGAGAAGCCGTGGCATTAGGACTGAAATTTATAAGCCTTTCAGGAAGTACGACTTTGTTATCTTTCAGAGGAGTTTTTCGAGAAAACACTTTGAAATTGCCAGGAGATTGTCTGGCAACGTAAAAAAGATTATACTCGATGTTAACGTTAACTATTTTCTGAAGGAAGGCGATACGACTCAAGTTACGAAGAAGCTGATAGATAATTTTCATAGATTTCTTGGTTTGACAGATACAGTATTTGTTTCTTCACTTTATTTAAAAAATGTAGCTGAAGGATATCATCCTGATGTTTATTACATACCGGAACACATAAGCACAATTGGTGTTTACCCACCCAAAAGATCTTCCAATCCGATAAAACTATTATATTGCGGGTATGCTATTAAAGCCAGCAGTGTGCTCTTGATAGAGGACGTTTTAAGTGAGTTATCCAGAGAATTCGACCTTGAAGTTGTATTTGTCTGTGAAAAAAATCCATATCTAAAATTACCTGTGAAATCAACCTTTATTAAATATAGGCATAAGGACATAGTAAATATTTTAAGAGAGGGAGATATAAAGATTGCACCGAGAACGCTTGATAATAGTTATGATAAGGGACACTCTTTTACCAAGATAGGATATCCGATGTCTGTGGGGTTACCTGTCATTGCGGGTCCTGTTCCATCTTATAAAGAAACACCGGCGCTTCTTGCTGAAACAAGAGAAGAATGGCTGCATTTCTTAAAGCTCTTAATCTGTAATCGAGCAGAATATGAAAGGCTGTCTCTGGAAGGTATGGCATTTGTGAAGGAGAATTATTCCCTTCAAGAGATCGGGCAAAGATATATAGAGATTTTCGAAAGACTGTTTTATGAATAAAATCCGCGTTTTTATTAATTATAAGACAACTGACAGGCCATGGGGGGGATCTAATTCTTTCCTGTCTGTACTCAGGAAATATTTTGCTGATTCAGAGAATATAGAGTTAATGAATAACCTAAACGAGGATTGTGATATAATGTTCCTGAATACGGCATATTCTGCTCCGGGGAGGTATATATCTATAAGACAGGTGAGGATGTTCCATAGGTATGGTTCCACCAATTATTTTAAGTATGCTTTTAAGTTGTTTAAAAGAAGACAGAGTAAAATTGTTTTGCGGCTTGATGGTTTAAGGAGGTTTTATGCTGAAACATCTGAAGTAAAGGGTGACAAGATACAGTTAGATTTAATAAAATATGCTGATGCAATTGTCTTCCAGAGTAAAGAATCTCTGACTCAATTCGAGAAAATGATTGGTAAAATACCTGTACCGCATTATGTTGTACATAACGGTGTAAGCCAGGAAATATTTAATATAAATGGAAAAGAATATTGGAATAAAAAAGACAAATTAAAGATATTTACTACAAGCTGGTCAAAAAATCCAATGAAGGGTTTTGGGGATATTGCCAGGCTTTCCAATTTTGATAAAGTAATAGTAAATTTTGTCGGTAATTGGCCTGCAGGAATGGATCCTGAAAAGGTTAATATAAAACCAGCGATGTCACAGCTTCTTCTTGCTGAAGAATATAAAAGAAATGATTTATTTTTTTTCCCCTCACGTAATGAAGCCTGTCCCAATGTTGTTTTTGAAGCACTTTCCAGCGGCCTTCCTGTGATATATCATCCAAGTGGTGGCACACCTGAGATAGCATCCCGCTATGGGGTTAAGCAGAAGGAAGATTTACATGCAACACTTGATGAGGTTGCCGACAGATACGACGTGCTCATAGAAAGGATAAAAAAGGATTATTTCCTGTTTTCCATAGACTATGCAGGAGAAAAGTATGCTGAAGTATTTCAGAATGTATACAAATAAATAATGAAAGGGAGTTTATATCATTTATGAAATATTTCGATATATCAAATATACTCATCTCAAAATGGTTTTCGGAAAAACCCAAAAACCATTTTGCCCGAGTAAAGTCCTCGGCGCCTTTTGTCCGTGGATAACTGCAACCAAGATTTGGTTTTTTGAAAAGCCAAAAACCAAACCGGTTTTAGTATATGCGTACATAGTAATGTTTAGATAGCTGATGACGCAAAACATTTACAACAAGTGATTGGAAGCAGCTGAAAAGAATCAGGATATTAATGCCTAAGCTACTCTTATGTATGACCCCTGGCATTGGATTGAATACATGGAAAAGTATCGGAAGCCTTAAACGAGAACTCCGTACTTATGTAGAATATGTGAGAAGAGGGTGGGAAGTCAAGATCCTGACTTTTGATAGGGGAGAGATCCCTGATTTACCTGAAGGGATTAAGGCTGTTCACTTTCCACACCGTTGTT
>Ga0187833_10006083_pt1 | contig 11242 bp, 11 predicted proteins | sample ETNtaG_37_FD_167968 | JGI IMG/M metagenome (GOLD analysis project Ga0187833, IMG submission 167968) | Marine microbial and viral communities from oxygen minimum zone, Eastern Pacific Ocean - ETNP2014_SV_400_PacBio MetaG (Illumina Assembly) | ecosystem: Environmental > Aquatic > Marine > Hypoxic... | reverse complement strand
ATACAACACTGAGCGACCACACCAGTCACTCGGAGATCTGTCGCCAATACTGTTTTTACAACAGAGAGGGTTCGGCCAATTTTCTATTTATGCGCTGTAGAAAGATGGGGGTGTTGACACGGTTTGTTTATGAACCCATACAATGGCATCTCGACCGTCCCTTAATACAACCTTTTTACTTGAATAATCGTCAAACGAAGTATCCGTAAAACCAACTTGCTCTAAAGTTTTTTTATCAATAATTTTCATGAATTATGACCTCTGATTATGTCCATTGTTAAATTTATTTCGCTAAATCTATTTACCATAAATGGATACCTTCCGGTTTTTCTGTTTTGATATACATCTGTTTGACTTGTGCAGATGCCGCTTTATCGATTGTCAAATCACTCTGCCAATCGTTATCCAGGGCTTCATCAATATTTATTTTAGCTTAGAAATCCAAGTCTTAAGGGCCAATGTTGTCAACTTAGAGAAAATTTCGAAGGAAGCGCCCTTTTTACCCACCCCTTTCATCTCTCCTGGAGTTGGATGTTTTATTCTTTGTTTCGACTCCAGAGGATAGACATTTTTGCGTAGTCACGGATTAATACAGGCAACGGGGCTTCTTTATATTTAATGCCTTGTTTTAACCTAGGCAGATTATGAATAAATGGAAAAAGAGAATTTTTAGGTAGTTTTATTAAGATTCTAACTATTGGTTCTAAATAAGGATACTTCACTAATAAATGAAAAAACATTTTAAAATTACATAATTCACTGATGTTTTTTTGTTTGAGAACACTTTTATAGGCGAAAAGATCCGTGTGAAACGATGTTGCTGCTTTGTTTTTTTCAGAAGAACGCTGTGCATGAGCATCTCCTATTTCTGTATAATGAAAATTTTTATCTAAATACCCCTTTTCTTTTGCATATGCACCTAATTCGGTGCCTGGATAAGGCATAAATATATGACATCTAGTAACGGAAGGGTTTATTTTTGCGTTAAGACGTGCGGTTTCAAAGGCATTATTAACAGTTTCTCCTGGAAGGCCAACCATTGATTGGGTATCAAATCGCAATTTATACTTATGAAGAAGCTCTGCGCCCTTGATCACTTGTTCGTTTGTTATATTCTTCACTAGGATATTTTTCCTATAGTCTTCATTTCCACATTCAACACCTAAGGTAACTCTATCACATCCTGTTTCCTTTAGTAATTTTACCAATTTTTCATTTAAATTATCAAAACGAGCGTTTATTAAATATGGTAAATCAATCTCTTTTTTTAGACGAGGCAAAAACTTGTTCAAATGAGCTAGATTAAATGAAAATGTGCTATCAGCAAATCTTATAGCCTCCAGAGGATATTTATTTTTAGTGTTTTTGATGTGATTGATAGTACATTCAACATCATGAAAACGAACAAATTTCTTACTTTTTTCATTAAATTTGGCTTTCATTATATGCGCATAACAAAAAGAGCATCTGTAAGGGCATCCTCTACTTAAAATAAATGTTTTATATGGATCATTTTTTAACTTATCATATTTATCATAAAAAATATCAATATTGGGATTCCCAAAAGTATCCAATTGAGGTGTTAACGGACTTAATGGATTTTTTAATATTTCATTTTTTTTCCTAAACCAGAATCCCTCCAAATCTAAATAATCTTCTTTACAAGCTATTTTATGCGCAAGTTGAATCATTGGATGTTCGCCTTCTCCTGTGCAGACAGCGTCAATGACATCTTCATCTTCAATAATCGATGGATATGTAATTGAATGTATGCCACCGACCACAAATATTGAATTGAGATGAGGGCGTAGTTCTCTCATTAAACTAATGGTAGAATGATGTTCACCTGTAAACATACTAAATCCTACGATATCAGGTAGGAAACTTACTATTTGTTTTATGATATCAGTTTCATATTTATGCACAAATACGTCACAAGTATGACCATTTTTCTCAAGAGCGGATATAATGCTTGCTAGTCCCCAGTTCATGTTCCCAGCGTATAAAGCTATTCTTAGTTTTTTCATTTTAATCCTTCCATAATCGCTTTTTTACTAAAAACCGTTTAGCCTATTTGCAACCATCTGCCATAGATATATATCTTCTGAATTTTCTGTTTTGATATACATCTGTTTGAATCGTGCGTATGCCGCTTTATCAATTATCAATTCATTCTGCCAATCGATATCCAGGGATTCATCAATATTGATTGCTTTTTTTCCGTACCATGACGCCATATCATGGATCAAATTATAAAGCAACGGAGATGTTTTAGACGATGCTTCGACTTCAGATGATGTATGAAAAATAACAGGCTTATTGTACAAAACCGCAAAACAGGTAGAAGTACTATTTCTCGAAATCACAACCTTTGACCGCCTAATCATTTCACAGGTTTGTTTCTGCCACACTCGTCTTTTTCCAAAATAGTCCGGATACATCTCATGGTCAGAGCTGGGATGGGCCGCTATTTCTACCGTGACATTGAGTTCTAGCTCTAATCTGTCGAAAAATTTACACAAACTTGGATAGTATTTTTCCTCTGTCAGTACCGGGGTGATACCAGGCATCAGGGAGTTATGAGCAAACCGGGGGGAGGGGGCGTCAATGAAAACAGCTTTGTTTTCATTATCAACATCTAAGGGGTTTTCATTCTTATTCTTTAAGTAAATATCATAGTCAAATGAGTGTAGCCATAAAACATCAGTGTCATTTCCTGCTAGAGCACACTGGGAGTGGGTTGTTGTGTTCTCGCCTCCGGCAAGTAAAAAAGTCGGTGTGCGAATTCCCAAGTACCGGGCATGTTTCGGTTGAAACAGGTAATTTTTAAATATCATCAGTAATCTGGATAATTTTGCCCTGCGAATTAGGCGGAAAACTCGCTCACTTTTAGAACTTTTTAATTTTGCTGTGGGGATATAATTCACCAACGTAAAAGCATAGGGGGTTCCGGTTTTTGAAAGGGATTTGTATATTCTAAACGTATCAGGTCTGAAATGCATAAGGAAAATAACAAAACAATCTTCGGTTAGTTTTGAAATTTCGTTTAAGGCTTCCTCTTCACTAAAAAATAGTTTTTGTTGATCTCCTAGATACTTATTTTTTTTTGACCCTTTGTTATAAAGTAAAGGATACATATAGGGGACAAAATTAAAAAAAACAACCTCAAATCCATTTTTGATGAATACTTCTGCTCCAAACCGATCATAGTCACGATGATAGAGAATACTTGAAGTAAAAAATACGATTTTTTTAATCATGAACGGAACCAAAGTTAATAGTTTTTCTTGGTTTTATCCAGTCGGATAATAGTTTTCTATGCAACATCATTTTTGTGAATTTTATACAATTTCCATTGTTTTAATGGAACTAAAATTCTGGACAATCAATCTTTTAAGATATAAGAAGGAGTCGCTTGTGAGAATGGAAATTTTCGGATTTTCACCTCTTTATCCGCGAAAAAATCGTCCACGGCTTTGGTTTCTCCTGGAAAAGTTCCATAATCATCAAGAATAATAACTCCTCCTCGCACCACTTTATCATACAAGTTTTCCAAAATAATTTTTGAAGGTTCATAGATGTCGGTGTCAATGTGTAATAAGGAAATCTTTAATTGAGGATTACGCTCTACATATTCTGGAACAGTTTCGAGAATATCTCCTTTAACTAATTCAAAATTTTGGATCTTTTTATAATTGAGAACTTTTTTAAGTTCTTCTATGGAGATACTCATCTCTCCAGCACTTTTGATAAATTTTTTCAGTGCTACTTTATCTTTTTCAAAATTAGTTTCAGGAAATTTACCGAAAATATCAAACCCAACAATTTTTCTGGAATGAGGGCTTTCAAAGTTTTCTCGAAAGGTCGCCCATTTGATTAAAGAGCTTCCTTTAAAAACACCAAACTCTAATATATGACCTGGCAGCTCTTTAGTCATTTTATAGAGTTCATAATGAACAATAATCTTACCCAGTCTCGTTATATCAGAAGTGAGGTAAAAAGCATTTTCATAATCAAAACAATCTTCTGTATTATATCCTAGTAGTTCCATATAATCATCCTATTAAAAAACCCGTATTGCTAAAATATGTGATAAACAGATTATCCTGCAAAAAAGCCAACATGAACAAGCAATTTATTCAGCATGTCATCACTCACCTTAACAGGATTGTTATTTAATCTTTCTAAATTGATATTATTAGTAATTTGTTTGATATTTGATGAATGGCATACTACCCCTAACTCATTAAGGTCTGTTGTTAATCCTATGTCTTTCAACAACTTATACCACTTATCACAACATTCCATTGGCCCTGAACAGCCAAACAAACCAAACAATTCTTTCATTGTTTTTTCTACGTATGTTAATCCTCGTTTATCAACAATTAAATTGCCTTTACCTTGGGAATTAATGATAAAAAATTTTCCAAGAGTTAATGCCACGGCATGTCCATGAGCAATGCCCAAATATGCAGCTATTGAATATGAAATTGCGTGTGAGGCTGTTGTTTTACTAATATTAATGGCTTTCCCCGCAAGATTAGCCCCAATAGCCATGGCGTCCATAGCTAACTTATCTTTATCACGTACTGCTTTTACTATTGAAGGTAATATTATTTCTATCGCTTCAGTGGAATATTTTTTACTTTTTTCAGTCGATCCAACAGCCCAGTAGGATTCTACGGCCTGAGACAATGCGTCCAAACCGCCGCTAGCAGCAATATATTGAGGCAATTCATAGGTTAATACAGGATCAATAATAACATAGTCAGGCCTTAGATATTCATGGGCCAATGAATACTTGTTTCCTGCCATATAGACAACGGCAAAATGGGTAGCTTCACTACCAGCTCCTGCCGTTGTAGGGATTGCGACAAACAGTAATCCTTTTGTTGTAATTTTAGCTTCCCCAGTTACCAATAGCTTTATATCAGTATTCGGATGGGCAGAAAAGATATTAATCAACTTTCCCATATCAATAACACTTCCTCCACCAATCGCTACTACGATATCAGGGCAAAAAGAAGTCAATAATTTTTTTCCCGGCGATACTTCTTCCAGCTTTGGATTAACATCAAAGTCTGAAAATCTGGCAACCTCCACATTTTGTAGGAAAGATTCTAATAGTCTTTCAGCACCAGATTTCGAATATGAAGCCTTCCCTGTTACTAGAAGAACCCGTTGAATAGAATTTTCTTCTATAATTTTCTTAATATTGCATATACTTCCAGAACCTATTAACTCATTAATCATTTTTGCTCTGAAACGCCATAAAAGCTTTTTTATTTTCTATTGGTGTTATTGTTGGTCTTCCCAAGTTACTTCTAAAGCCCGTCTTAACTTGGATCTCTAGAAACGCAGGGCCTGACGTAGCCCTAAGCTCTTTGACAGCTATCTGTATAGATTCAGGTGTAGAAGCCTGTTTAACCCACCGATAACCAGATGAGAGCGCAATGTTTTGTATATCTATTTGATCTGCGACTGTTGGCTGGCCACCTACTGAATCGTGAGCACTGTTGTTGAAGACTATATGTTTAAAATTCTTGCAGCCCATACTTGCGTTTATTGCAAGCGCGCCCATATGCATAAGTAGAGCACCATCACCATCCAGACAAAATACTTGGCGGTTCTTCTTTTGTATGGCTATTCCTAATGCAATCTGGCTTGCGTGTCCCATTCCACCTACCGTCAAGAAATCTTTCTCATGACCTTGTCCCTGTTTTTCTCTAAACTCAAAGAGTTCTCTTGATGTAACACCGGTTGTGGACACAACAATATCGCGTTCATCCAGTTCACTTACGATTTTTTCAAGAGCTTGTTCTCGTAGTAATGGGCGTACATAGATTTTATCTGTCTGTAATTTGTAATCAGAAAAACTTCCATTTCTTACGAGTAGGGCGCATGGCTTTTTTTGTGCCTTTGATTTGTAAACAATACGCTGTAACATTTGCTCTGCTTTTATTGCATCCATATCTGGTGTTAGCAACTCGTATGGAATTTCCATAGAATCTAGCAAATTCCGTGTAACTCTCCCCTGTTTTTTGTGCTGTGGCTCATCCTTGACACCAGGCTCTCCTCTCCAACCAATTAAAAGCACTATTGGTATAGAATAAACTTCAGAGTCTGCCAAAGAAAGCAAAGGATTAACAATATTTCCCAATCCAGAATTCTGCATGTAAATCAATGGAATTTTATTACTAGCAAGATGATACCCGATACCTATAGCAAGAGCATTTCCTTCATTTGCCGCGATAATATGCTCATCCGGTGTTGTATTATCTGTAATATAGGCGCATACATTTTTAAGCAGTGAATCAGGAACACCTGAAAATAGACCTACCCCAGATTGAGTTAAACAGTTAAAAAATATTTCAGGATGAATCATTATTTAGTTCCGGGAATTAATTCGAGTATCTCTTTGATTGAAAGACAATCATCTGATGTTTCAAGTGAACGACCATTTCGTAATATTGATTGCGCAACTTTTAACATCGCTGGATACGATGAGCGAAGCATGTGATTTGCATAAGTCACGATATTCACACCTCTATCAACCCACTCATCCTCCGTCACGGAATTAAAACTGGTTGGTACAATTTTCAGGGGAACGGTACGAGGTAGGCGATGGTATTTTTCACAGAACTCAAATATTTCATCAGGCTCTTTTTTTCGGCTATGAATCATTATGGCATCCGTTCCCGCGTCCATATAAGCTTTAGCCCTATCTAACGCATCTTGCATTCCGGCATCTAGAATCAAGCTTTCAATACGTGAAATCACCATAAAATCATCTGTTACCTGTGATTTTTTACCAGCAACAATTTTTGCTTGAAAGTTATCGATAGAATCTTGAGTCTGTTTTACGTCATTACCCAAAAGTGAGTTCTTTTTCGGACCCACTTTATCTTCAATTACCACAGCAGAAACACCGAGTCGTTCCAGTGATTTTACTGTGAATCTAAAATGTTCAACTTTTCCACCAGTATCAGCATCAAAGATCAGTGGGAGTGTTGTAACATCAAAAATTTCATTAACTGTGTGCATTCTGGATGTCATATCCACAGCTTCTATGTCAGGCTTCCCCTTTGCGCAAGAATCCGTTAAGCTACTTGACCACATGGCATCAAAGCTAATGGGGATACCGTTTCGTTCAACAGTGGTTCTTTCAGTGATCAAACCACTCAAACCATGATGCACCTCATTTACCCTGATGAGAGATTTTGCGTTGAGTAGACGCCGCAACATCGACAATCTGATATTGGGTGTAGTCCCCACTTCTTTGATTGATTCATGCAACTGAGTAGAAGAAATACCTTTTGAATAGGAAACCTCAACAAGCTCTCCACCCCACTCCTGCAACACATTAATAACCTGTTGACGCGTTTGCCTTTGTATTCCAGTTTTCCAATCATCACCATGCACCACAAAATCAGGTTCTATTTTTCTTAAATTATCTGTGTAATTCAATGTATGTTGAGGTATTACTTGGGTGACGCCTTTAATATTTTCTATCACTGACTTTCTCATCGCATAATCCATATGAGGAAGTCTTTTGTAGCTTGCAATTGCTTCATCGGTCAGCAAGCCAATAATTACCTTTCCTAATCTTGCGGCTTCTTTTAATATATTGATATGCCCTGGGTGTACCAAGTCAGCACTCATTCCAACATATACTTTTTTCATTTTTTCTATAGAGCAGTGTGAATTAGGTTGTACATTAAAATTGCGAAACGAATTCAAGTCCTCGGTACGTTCTCATACCTCAAAGAAGGAGTAACCCTACAGCGATCAAGAAGGCTTTTCGGTTGAGCCATTAAAGCATTCGATAAGGCATTCCAGATAGATTTCCCCGATTGGATAAAGAGCAATTCAACGTTGTGATCTTTAGCCCAGATTTCTAAAGCTGTAGCAATAAATTCGTGTCCGTGTTTGAACGGGAAAATCCCGATTCCTCCTAAAAAAATAAGTGAATCTCGATGTTCCAATTTTTTTAGAAATTGATCCTCTCAAAGATTCGATTTAATATTTAAACAGCCTCAGCTTCTTCTTGGAAGCATCGCAAAGCTGGAACCGATTTCATATTGGGAATAGTTCGGCTACTCATATGTTTTTTGGAGGGCTTGAGAGGAGTTACACATAATTAATATCAATGTATTAAACGTTTGCGGTTTTGCCGGTTTTCTTTCTGAATGAAAGAAGCATAAACAATATTAGCTAACTAAAAATATTGGAACATCGAATGAATGGGCTGTAATTTATTTTGGTGTCCAAAAATGTACTTTGGGTTCGTCTACGTAACCCGGTAAATTATGATACGCCAAACGGGAATAATACCAAAAAAGGCGTCCACCCCAGAGTAGTCCTGAAATAAGCATCATGACAGCTCCTATTTTAAAATAAAAAAGGGAAACAAACATTGAAACGTATATCAGGTCTAAACAAATAAAGGTCAGATATTTATCTATTTTTCCTAAGCGAAAATCTCCAATATCCTCACCTGTATCCTCTTTAATCCATCGTCTAAAACTCTGATATCGATCAATACTCAATACTCCTAAAATATGTATTGAGCAAATGATACTACCTGCCAGCATATAGAAAATATTTAACTCATATTTATAAAGCATATACCCATATACCAAATGAATAAAAGCATATGCCATGCAATCAACTAAGCCGTCAAAATATCTTCCAAGCATTGTTGACTTATCAGTTCCTCTAGCTATATCTCCATCGACTACATCAAAAAAGAAATATAGTGCAAATAAAATGGCTGGGAAATATATATTTTTAGGGTTGTTAACACAAAACATGACGAAAGATGCTAATACTATAAATGATCTGATAAATGTTATGGTATTTGCTTTAACTTTCATCATGATAAATAAAGGAGTAATCAGTCGGCTAACATAACCAAGAAAGAGACCTACTCTAGTGAAATTATAAATTGTGCGTCCGGCCTGTCCTCTTTTGATTGAATTATAATATATTATATAGTTATTGTCTGTGGAATTGGAAATATTTTCCATGTATGCTCCTTAAAAAGATATCCGAAAATAGTTCTTTGACAATTTGATCGGGTGGTACACATTTTGTTTTAGGGAACCTTCAGTAGATCTGTGTTCTCCTGAAATTGGTGGATGCAAAACAAAGATATTACCATAAGGTTTTAACCTGAACTATTTTTTCCTTTCATTGTTTTCAGATTAAATGAACGACCAAGGCTATGTCTGTTTGTGTAAAAACCTGGAACCAGAATTACTTTTGTAATGCTCATTGAATTTATCAACATCACGCTTTTGAAGTAACGTATTTAGATAAAGTGTTTTTTCTTCAACCCAATGCTCAAATTGACTTGGATTATCGAATCCATCAACCTGAATAAGCGAATTTCTATAAATAAGATCTTTTGCTTTTCTCCGGTCATCCCACCACAGGTTCTCTTTCATCACCTGCCGATAAATTGGGGTTCCAGGGAGGGGGGAAAGAATCGCAACAGAAAAACTATCTGCTCCAGTTCTGGAGGCAAGTTCAATCGTTTTTTCCATTTCTGCTCTTGTTTCTCCAGGATAGCCAACAATCCAAAATGTATGAACAAATAATCCTGCTTTTTTAGCGTTTTCTATGCTAGGAAGGATTTCTTCTATTTTTAGATTTTTGTTAATAATGTCATTTAGTACCCGCTGAACTCCACTTTCACAAGCTATTGTAACTTGATAGCATCCTGAGTTTGCCATCGCTTGATACATCTTATATTGTTTATTGCCTCCCTTGTGATAGTTTGCCTTTGTACCATTTGGAGTACACCACTGAATATCAAGAGGGCCAATAAGTTCGCAAAGTTCTAACAGATTTTTTCTATTGAGTGTCAATGTATCATCTTCAAACTGTACTTCACCAATATTATATTTTTCGATTCCATCCTTAATTTCTTCATAAATATTTTGAGGGGTTCTCCATCTTACATTTCCTCCCCACATTTGAGGGGTTGTACAAAAAGTGCATTTTTCTGGACAACCTCTAGAAGCCATGACATTTAGAACTCTTTCTGAGCGTGATTTACCAGAATGAAACAATCCAATTTTAAAATACCCCTCCATATTCATGAGATCTCTGGCAGGAAACGGAATTCGATTAAGAACCTCTCTTGGTGGTGGCGAATTAATATAAAGTTCGTTATTTTTATAATAAATAAGTCCAAAAATGTCTTTGGGATCCTGTCTATTACTAAGACAATTCACCAAGTCAAGGAATGGATATTCAGCTTCTCCCCTCATAGCGAAATCTATGTTTTTATCTTCCATGTCAGTAAAGGTTTCAGGAAGTCCTAAGTTAGGATTTTTGAGTGCATACAGGTAATCATTAGCAGCATTGCTAATATGATTTCCTCCTAAAATGACTTTAATCTTAGGATTTACTTCTTTAGCTATTTTTGCGAGGGTATGAGCATGATCGATGAGATTAGAAAATAATATTGAAATTCCTATTATATCAGGGTTTAAATTGGAGATATAGGAAGCTATCGTATCGTCAGATTCTCCAATAAGAATCATTTTCTCATCAATAATTTCTTCCCGGTTGTAGCCCTCAAGAGCAGTATCTCTTATGTGTACCTCATGACCGGCTTCGCGGAGTACAGCACCCAAATATCCAATACCTAAACCGGGTTGAATACGATTCAACCCGTTCTTGATTCCCTTGAGGTTAGGAGTAAGAAGTAGAATTTTTGTTTTTTTCCCCATTTACAATTTTCCAATTCATAATTTTATAAAATTTATTTTTCACGAAAATTTACCAAGCAGTCCATCCTCCATCTACAACTACGGTACTGCCAGTCATATAAGAAGATGCATCAGAAGCTAAAAACACGAAAGGACCTCGTATTTCATCAGGTTCACACATTCTTTCTAAAGGACTATATTTTTTGAAATTATTAACAAATTCTGGGGGATGATTATTAAATATACCATGGGGGACAATTGTATTTGCACGAATTCCTTGACGTCCATAAAAAGTAGCCAAATATTTAGAAAAATTGGGGATGACTGATTTAGAGGCGACATAATCCACTGGCTTAAAGATTTGTTGTTCTTCTTCATCAAATCGATACAAGTTCTGATTAGGAGCAACTAGTGAACCAAGACAGTATCAAGGCACTCATTTATAAGACAGTATTATTATTAAACCATCTTCTATTGCAACCATTCGGGATTATTGCGTAAATAGTTAGCTCCGTAATGAG
>Ga0187833_10006082_pt1 | contig 11242 bp, 12 predicted proteins | sample ETNtaG_37_FD_167968 | JGI IMG/M metagenome (GOLD analysis project Ga0187833, IMG submission 167968) | Marine microbial and viral communities from oxygen minimum zone, Eastern Pacific Ocean - ETNP2014_SV_400_PacBio MetaG (Illumina Assembly) | ecosystem: Environmental > Aquatic > Marine > Hypoxic... | reverse complement strand
AGTCATCGTGCATTCCTCGTGCAATGATGATCAGTGGCTGGATCCGTCGCGCGGCGCTAAAACTGGGCACAGCCCGGCTACCCAATCCAGATAGGATACCTCGTTGTCGGTCAGGCTTACCAGTCGTTGCACAGGTTGCGGAGTTTGACGAACACCGTCTTCAAAGACTAGCAATTTGCTTTTAGCTAATGCAACGCCTTGCGTGATCAGCAACGTCAAAACTTAGCGTTGACTCTTTCGCATCGCGGCTGTTATCCCTAATAGTCACTTCACCGTCTCCTTTTTCTGTACTGAGTCCACGCTGCGCAGCGTCGCCTGTTCTACAGTTGTTTTTCAAGTGCCCATACCACCCAGAAGCCACGCAACGCCCTGTCTGGCATAAACAAAATTTCGATGAAACGCGTCGATCAGCTCCGATCTCATTTCGACAGTTATGGGAGTCGTCAAATCACCCCCCAGCCACTTCAACACTCGGATGTTCGATCAACAAACGAGTAATCATGCATCTTTCATTTACCTTATTAGCCCTTTGCGTTACATAGAAGAAAGTAGTTTGTGCATTCCTTCGCCAATGTTGGCAAGCGCCGACTGGTAAATAAACCGATCCCATCCGACACAGAAGTGTTTCACACCAAGATCTATATATCGCCGTGCCTGGTCGACCGAACCAATCTCGATACGCGGTGCGATACCATATTCTATCGATTTTCGAATGACCAACTCTTCGAACGGTTGTATATCCTCTGTGTGCATTAGATCTGGTTGGCCGCGAGAAAATCCAAAATCGGCTGGCCCCCACTGGGTCATATCAACCCCCCTTATCTTCGCCTTCTCTAAAACCATGTCAAGGTTGTCCACAGCCACATTTTTCTCAATCATGACCAGAAACAGTATCGACTCAAGATCCGCAAGATAGGCCTCATGCCGGTAACTGCCAAGAGCTGGCCGCCGTAACTTAATTCCCATCAAGCCTTGTTCCGCTGGATTGTCAGGGCGAATCGATTGGTAACATGATTCCACGTCATCTGAACTTCGTATATCTGTAAAAAGAACTGCCTTGAATCCTGCACCTATTGCGGCTTGTGCCCAAAATCCTTGACTCATCTGGTCGAGCTTGATCATCAATGGAAGATCGGCACATTGTGCAGCTCTCGCCATGTGATAAAGAAGTGACATATCAAACGTTGAATATTCGGCACAAAATTCTGCGTAATCAAAAAAACCCGAATCTCCAATAATTTCCGCCATATCTGGGTCAGACGACAAATAGTGTGTGCCCAAAGTTGGCTCACCAGCCTCAAATTTAGTGCGAAGCGTATTTTGCATAATCATTGGGTAGACCTGAGTTAGAGCCTTATGGCTGTTTTGCCAATTTATCCTTGCAGCAAGGTTGACACTAAATCATAGCTCGGTGAGCAGTACAACTGTAACCTCGATAATCAGGATTAAGTGTTTTGTACAGTAATTACTCAATTACCGACCGGCCACCGAAGGAAACGCCACAAATGTCGATCGGATCAGTGCCGCCCGCTCCTGGGCCCGTACCATGAACCCACTCCTTTTTAGAACATTCATGAGTGAGCCCATTCCTGCGGTGGCCCTATCATCGCCATCCCACAGACAACCGGAATAGGGCTTTGCTTTTGCCAGTTTCTGGTATAGCGACACCGGGCGCACTCCCCTGTTCCCAAAAGCGTAGCACCCATAATTTGTAGTACCCATAATTTGTAGCACCGATAAACTGAGGTAGACTCCGCCCTTCACCCTTCACCCTTCGCCCATCCTCGCGAGCGGTCATAAAGGGTAATAAAGGCCTTGCTGGTTCCAAACAGCCGCTCGAGCCCCTGGCGTTTTCCAACCTTAAAAAATAGACAACGACATTCTCAGACATGACCCACCTAACCGATCCTCTGACATTCAGCCACGGGCCTGCCATGAAGAACCGCTTCATGCTGGCGCCGCTTACCAACCAACAAAGCCATGAAGACGGTCGGATTTCACAAGAGGAGCTCCACTGGCTCACCATGCGTGCCCAAGGCGGTTTCGGGTTGACCATGAGCTGCGCGTCACACGTGCAGGCGATCGGGAAAGGGTTTCCCGGCCAGCTGGGGATCTGGTCTGACGAGCACATTGCGGGATTGACGCGCCTGGTAGGCGCGATCCGCTCCCATCAAAGCATCGCGATCTCGCAACTGCATCATGCCGGCATGCGCTCACCGAAGGAGGCCATCGGCGAGGCCGCGGTGTGTCCATCGAATGACGAAAAAACCGGTGCGCGTGCATTGTCGCGCTCAGAGGTAAAACAACTGATCGAAGACTTTATCTCAGCCGCAGTTCGAGCAGAAAAATCCGGGTTTGACGGCGTGGAGCTGCATGGCGCCCACAGCTATATTCTGTGTCAATTTTTCAGTTCCGAAATCAATCAGCGGGATGATGAGTACGGAGGCGGCCTTGAAAACCGCTCGCGCATACTGTTCGAAATTATCGACGGCGTTCGCAGCCGATGCGGTAAGGATTTTATACTGGGAGTCAGGCTGTCCGCGGAACGATTCGGTATGAAGTTAAATGACTCGGTCCAGATCGCGCAGCGACTCATGAGCGAGGACAACATCGATTTTCTCGACATGTCGTTGTGGGACGTCTTCAAGGAGCCCGAGGAAGAAGCGCACCAGGGGCGCACCCTGATGAGCTTCTTCACTGAACTCGATCGCCACAACACGCGTCTCGGCGTTGCCGGCAAGATCCGCACTCCGCGAGAAGCCGAAGCGACCCTTGCAGCGGGTGCCGACTGGATTATGCTCGGGCGTGCGGCAATGCTGCAGCATGATTTCCCAAACCGATACCAAGCGAACCCGTCGTTCAGACCTGTCGAGATGCCGGTTACACGAAAGTATCTGGAAAGTGAAGGCATCTCCAAGAAGTTTCAAGACTACATCGAGGATAGATGGCAGGAGTTCTTCGCTGACTAGCGCCCCCATCAGGGCGGCGCAGCAGACAATCAATTACGATAGTCGGGCTCCTGCCGATCAAGCATCCGCTTGAGTGCCGTAAAGTGCCTGTGCGCCAATTTTGGCAACTCCTGGTCAACCTGACGCCGCGTGCGGGCAACAACCTCATCTGGAATCACACGAAAGGGCCTGCCCGTTGATCTGGCCAGCACCTGGAACATCGCGGCACGCTCAAGATAATAGAGGTCATTGAATGCCAGCGCCACCGAGGCGCCGGAAACCGCTACCCCATGATTAGCCATCATAAGAATTGAATGCTCGCCCATCGCAGCAGCAATACGGTCACCCTCCTCACAGTCCAGGGCCAGGCCGCCGTAAGAATTGTCGTACGCGATGCGGCCATCAAACAGTAGCGCGTTCTGCTCGACCATTTCCAAGCGTGTGTCGTCAAGCAATGTCAATGCAGTTGTATAGGGCATGTGGGTGTGAAGCACTACGATAGCGTTAGGAAGGTTGGCATGTATTCGGCTGTGAATGAAGAATGCAGTGTCCTCAATTTCGTTGTCACCAGAGAGGATATTGCCGTTCTCGTCACATAATGCCAACGACGATGCCGTAATTTCTGACCAGTGCCATCCGTAAGGATTAATGAGAAAGCGTTTACCACGAATCACTCCGTCGTCGTCAGGCACAGCCATGGAAAAGTGATTGTCGACACCTTCAGATAAGCCGAAGCGATGTGCCCAACGCAGAGCCGCGGCAAGATCCACCCGCGCCTCGCCGAGATCAAACTGCGTGGCCGACGCCGACGCCAGTACAACCGATTCAGCCATGATTCAATTCCTCGTTACAAAAAACTTCATTCGGGTGACAATCATACCGCGCTTACATACGGCTAGCGGCTCAAGCACTAAACCCAGGCCCGTTGCACAGCTTCACCAATTGCCAGGGCAAGGCCTGCATCAACTGTTTGAGCCTGTGAGGAATAGGAATAGGAATTTGTTTTGGCAGGCGCAATGCCTTGCGCCATCAGCAGGCCCGAAACTGTGCCGTTGCCTGTTTCAGGTCACTGCGGTCATCCCTGATAGCCATTTCACCGGCTCCTTCTTTGTGTATTGAATTCACGTCGCCCAGCGTGTGCCGGTTCTGTAGCTCTTTTTCAAGCACCCATACCACCCAGCGGCCACAGAATACCTTGTCTGGCATCAAATAATATGCGCCAACACCAGAGATTCTGCGTCAAATGCTAGCGACGAATATCGTCCTCCAGAAACCAACGCACGGTATCGGCAAAACTTTGATCTGCTTTGAATCCCAGCCTTTGTCCATTGAGCGGCTTGCAATATGCCCGCCATCCTTTAACGATTTTCTCAATCACCGGATCTGAATCCCACGTGATCCGCTCCTTCGCCTCTGGGCCGAAAACCTCAGTCATCGCATCGATCATATCGCCAATCGAGTCGGTTCTACCCGGTAGATTGATGTTACGGTTCGTACCGAAGGCGCTGCCCTCAACCTCTGCCGCATGGATCAGATTGTTAACGACCGTACGTGGCGCCGTGTGCCAAATTGGAAAATCACGTGACACCGGGCAATTCGACGCCTCTCCCTGCATAGTGTCGCGAAAGATTGAAGACATAAATGATGAAGCGGCCGCGTTGGCTTTGCCGGGCCGAATCGAAACAGTCGGCAGGCGGAGTCCGCGTCCATCGAGGAGACCTCGCCGAGTATAGTCGTTCAGTAAAAGCTCGCCGATCACCTTTTGTGTGCCGTATGAGGTCTGAGGATTCAACTCAACTCCATCCTCAATCATTGCCGGCTCTTCGCCGCCGTGTGCAGCCCACGACGATGCATAGACCAGAACTGGGCGGTTACCTGCGACCCGCGCTCCCTCGAAGACATTCAGGGTGCCCTGTAAGTTCACGCGCATCCCAAGATCCAGGTCCGCCTCTGCGGCGCCGGATACTACTGCGGCCAGATGCCAAACCACGTCGGGCTTGTGGCTGAAACTCTCAACCAGAAGCGCGGGATCAGAAATGTCGCGGGCCTCAACCGAAACGGGAAAGTTGGCGTCTACCTTAGCCGGAGGCAACACATCGATCAATTCCATGGCTGAGATCGACTCTCCTAGAATCGTAGCCCGTGCTGCCAGCGCATGTGCCAGTTTCTGACCAAGAAATCCGCCACCGCCGGTAATCAAAACTCTCATGCCGTTACTCTTGCTGTCTTTGCGAAAGCAGAAAGGGTAATCACTCCTCGCACTGCGTGCAAGCGGTGCGAACCCGTGGCGCTGTCTGTTTCACATAATTCCTATTATCCGTATAAGCATCTGGGTAAGTTAGCCACCAGGCAGCAGGAACAGGAATTTCGATAGAAACAGGATGATGAAGGTCAGGGGTTTTACAAGAGCCTTAACCAGCGCTATGGCCACGCTCGTCTCACTATGCTGCTTCAGTTTCGAGCTTATTCAAGCAGTCATCAGCCAGTGGGACAATGGGTTTGAAATCCCGATGTGCGATGAACTCCGCCCGTTGGTAACGACGAATATGATTAGACACGACACAAAGACTCAGATACACAATCATACGCCCAAAAGGACTGATATTGGGGGGGGCTGGCATGGACTAGATTACTGTGGAACATCACTACCGAGCCGGCCTTAGCAACAGGTGCAGTAATACCTCCTTGCTCAGCAAAGCGAGTTACTGTTTCCCTATCCAGAGTCCACAGTGGATAGGATGTGGTCTCGATATCATGGCCAGCGGGCAGAGTGCCTGCCGTGTGGCTCTTTGGAATAAAAAGTAACGGGGCATTTGCTGCGGTGACGTCATTCAGGTAGATCGCAATGTTCATGGCCCGAGGTTCGGGCATTTCGTCATCTCGATGCCAGGTGCCAAAATTCTGGTGCCACTACCAGACCTCCCCGTCGAATGCCGCTTTCGCATTGACTTTATACTGATGCATGTAGACTTCTTCGCCAAGTAACTGCATTACAGGTTTGATCAGGCGTGGGTGGGCTCCGAGTAGACGAAATCCCTCGTTGTAGGTGTGCGCAGCGAACGCAGTACGTGCGGCACCACTTTTCTCCCGAACAACCTCTGTTCGGCCCATTGCATAAACCTTGCTCGCTTCCCGTAGCAGCGTGGACGATTCTGTGCTGGAGAAATAATCTGGCAGAAAGAGAAATCCGTCTTCGTGAAATTGCTCTAACTGATTACCGTCAAGCATCATGATATGACTCCCGGCATTGGGTGGATGTTGGGTTTTCCAGAGTGCTGTTCAATGCAATATTACGGTGTCTATACATTAGGAATCATAAGTAACCGTAAAGAAAAAGGTAATCGGGGTCGATAGCGCCATAGGCTTGCCTATCAGGCCCTCTAGTGCTCCTGCGAACAAGGCAAGGGTTTCGATTCGGCAGAAGGAACAGGTATTTTCTGGACAAAGTTAACCAGGATCAGTCCCGTAAAGGCCAGCACTGACAGTGTTATGAACACAGGCTGATAGGTGCCAGTCGCATCGAAGACGAACCCGGCAATGATCGGACTCATGGCACCGCCGATCGTGCCGTGAAGCAGAACGATCGCGAAAATCACGCCATGGGATCTGGTCCCGAAGAACTCTGCCACAGTTGGGGAGATCAAGGTAAAAAACGCGCCGTGGGTAAAACCGTAAATGGGAGCAAACAAGAACAATATCCACGGGTTTTCTATGAAGAGAATCCAGATCAGGTTGCCTGTGAGTAGCAGGTAGGAGACGGTGAGTGCGCGCTTACCGCCCATCCTGTCTCCGAGACCGCCCATGACGATCCGACCCACAATACTGGCCCCACCAATAGCAGCCAAGACCTGGGCAGCCCGCCCGGGGGCAAATCCCAGGTCCCTGGCATGAGGCACAATGTGGACCATGATTGCCATCAGGCAGAAAAATACGAGAAACTGGCCAGCACAAAAAATCCAGAAGTTAGGCGTAGTCACTGCAGCTCGCAGTGTCATGCCAGTTTCGCTCGCGGCAGTGCCTGATATAGCTGGTGGCTTGTTGCTGAGAGTCGGGTTCGGTGCCGGGGGTGGATCCCGCCGTAAGAACGGTGCCAAAAACACGAGTGCGATCGTAGAGGCAATACTGATGAACAGGCAGGCGGTCCGCCAGTCGTAGACCGCCAGCACACTGGCAAGCAGCACTGGAGTAATGAACTGGCCCACGCCAGCGCCTGCTTTGACGATACCGGACATCAAGTTTCTTTGAGTTGTGAACCACCGCGCCACCGTGGATAACGTAAGGACGTCGTGCGTACTAAAGCCCACCGCTGCGAGCACGCCATAAAATAGATAGAGCTGCCAAGGCGCCTGGATCATATACATCAGGGCGTAACCGATGCCGTGGATTACAGCGCCAGCAATCATGATTCGACTGGGTCCAAATCGATCATTGAGTTTCCCGATCACGACCCCGACGAATCCGGTTGTGAGGAGAAATACTGAGAATGCGCCAGAGATAGTGGTACGGTTCCAACCAAAGGCCTGTTCGAACTCCAAGAACAGCAGCCCAAATGTGAACAGAATACCAACATAGACAACCTGAATTGAGAAGCAGGTGCCAACGATAACGTAGCTTTGGGAACGTCTAGTGCTCAACGCCAGATCCAGGAATTGAGTGTTTCGGCCGGCCGGTAGTAGTAGTCATTTTTCTCCAAAGAGGTGTCTTACGGGGGCTTTGCCCGTATGCTAAGTAAATTCTGGTGAAGATGATAGCGTGTCCGTATTGATGTTGGCCGTAGTTATAGAAAACTTCATTAGCTAAAGCGTACCGGCGAATACCTCACCCAAGCGTTCGACCTTCAACGTGCGCATCATTGGCATGGCCAGCGAGGCCATTCGTTTTGTGCTATCCGCCGCGCACTGGTCACCAACTTCGTTTTTGGGTGGCCAATGAGTGCGTCGCGACCCTTGATACCCCAATTGAGGCCGATACCCTAAACCTGCTGGAATCACTGCAACAGCAGTACGACCTTAGGTTCTTGTTCATCCCCCTGGGGGATTACGGTACCAGCGATAATAGCGCGCCAGATGTTTTCCCCGGTCTGGGACGTGTTGGATAAGAAGCTTTAGCCACCGTGCTCCTGGCACGGGCCGCATTCTCGGGCAATGACAGCTTTCGCCATTTCGCAAAATCAATCAATACCAGCAGATTAATATCAGCCACAGTAAACGCGTCACCGGCCACAAACGGTTTGTCGCCGATCAAATCATCAACCTCGGTGAGGAAGCGTTCGATTCTAAGCTTACCGCGCTCAGCAAGCGCTGGGATCTGTTCATAGTTACCTGGGTTGCCGGTTTCGTTGGTATGAGTGCCATTAACATAAGTGGGGACAACCAAGTAGGCTCGCCTGGTAGACTTTTTTGATCAGCCTTGCGAAAGCGCTGTGGGTGCTCTGGCTGAGCTCGACATCCAAGATGTTTGTACTTCAATACTGGCTCTGTCTTAATATTGAGTTGCTGCCAGTTCAATTAATACGCGATCTTAACCGTCAATCATGAGTTTTTTCGAAACACTGCCGGTAGATCTTCAGAATTCATTGCGCGCCGTTGGCCCCACGCAGAAATTCGAAACTGGTGCCGCGATTATTCGTAGTGGATCGGTCGACAATACGCTCTACGCTCTTCTTGCCGGGTCGCTAAAAGTTGAGTTTTCGGAACAAGTCATCCACTTGTCCGTCGGTAACGTGGTGGGCGAGATGGCTTTTTTAGATAATCGCCCGCAAACGGCAACAGTTCGGGCCGATACCAACTGTTCTGTTCTCGTGTTGGAGCGCGAGCCCACGTTTCGAGCGCTCAGCGCCCAACCTCTTTTGCTCAATGCGCTGATTGAAGCACTTATGGATCAGCAGCACGCTCGTCTGACGAGCCGAGGCCATCGAGGATAAACGGACACCAATTGAGTATGTTGAGGGTTTAGCAACTCAAACTTTGGGGCATTGGGCCGCATCCCAGCCTGGCATTTTTGCGCCCCGCTGAGCCTCCCTTTTATATCGAGCCCGATCAACACACCTACCTTGGTGGTAGTGATGCAATGTTCAAAGCCAAGATCTGGCGACGCGATGGCGTCAGCAACGAGATACGCTCGGTGCATAAGACACTGGCTGATTACTTCCAGGCGCTCGGGAGTGCTGGCTGGGAGGGCTTGCAGCGCGGCCTACTTCGGGCAAAAGAGTCTTTGAAGCAGCACCAGAGCACAAGACCGCCTGGTTTTTGAAGGCGCAGGGCACAACAACCTCAAGGAGTTTGGGTTTGAGACTCAGTTGCTGAATTATCTGGAGCAGAACCGTTCTAGGAAGCGCTGAAGTGTTCTACACAAGTTCAGTTCACGGACTGGTCGTTGTCGTCATGGGACTCATTCTCCCAGTCGTAACGTTTTCGCAAAGGAACATCCAGCCGGCGAAAAAGTAAGGCAAGTACCAGGCCAATGAGTGCTGCTATCAGGTGGGTCTCCCAAGAGATGCTTGAATGGCTTGGCAACAACCCCAAAAGTAATGTTCCATATAGAAAAAAAACAAGCATAGCGGCGCTTACAGCCCGGGTATCCCGTCGGATGATTCCTGATATGAGAATGTAAATCGCTAGTCCATAAACCAATCCGCTGGCACCGATGTGTAGGGGTGGCCGCCCGAACAGCCAGACTGCCAAGCCTGGACCCAGGTAGACTGCCGGTATTACTTTAAGCGATGAATGTGGGTACAGGTAGAGCATCCCAGTCCCCAAGACCAGCAGTGGCAGTGAGTTCGAAATCAGGTGGGAAAAGTCTCCGTGCAGAAGTGGTGCAACCAGAACACCAGGCAGACCTGGAAGCGAGCGGGGGCGCACACCGAAACGGGTTAACTCCATTTCCAATCCCCAATCCAGCAATGTAACAACCCAGAGCAAGGTTACGAAATACAGGGACACCTTGAGAGCCAGGCGGAAATTTCCCTGGGCGCGTTCGGATTTGTTATAGGCAGGATCGGGGAGATTAAGTTGCATTACAGTCGCTTGTTGACATACGAGTTCGCTGCCACCACAAATCCAGCCTTGGCTGGAGCGTTACAGGTAGCTTTCGGTGCACCACCAACTTCAAGGAGCTTATTCATGCGTCAAATGGTTCTGCTGTTCTTAAGTCATTTCCTCAGTTTCAAAGCCATGCCCTGGACAGCATCGAGTATTACATCAAGGAATACCCGAACCAGGAGCAGGTCAAGGTGATGCAGGCCTGGCTTGAACACAATAGACTCGGATCGGCGCACGCGGCCGCGGCTTCCTGGAGATCCTCAAACTGTTTCACTGCGGGTGAGTCCAGCAGAAACAAACCGGCCAGCAACGGGCCTTACAGCCGGCCACGTGCGAGCCGCGCGCCCTCGACCATCACTTTGAGCTTGTGCCGCGCGACCGCCGGGTCGAGCGGCACAAGACCGCAGTCCGGTGCCACCTGGATCTGATCGGGCGCCATGTGCTCTGCGGCCGCCAGCAGACGGTCCGCAACCTGCTGTGCAGTTTCGATACGTTCAAATCCGAGCGCACCGTTGTCGATGCAGCCAAAAAGAACAGTTTTGGATGGACATAGTGTGAGCAGGTCAGGATCGAGTCCGGAGGCTTCGAACTCCAGGGCCAACTGGTCGACCTTCGAGCGTTCCAGCTCACCGAGTATGCTGGGATAAGCATCGACGATCGGCCGCGGCACCCCGGGCATGGGGTAGCTGTAGCAAACGTGCACGCAGGTTTTAGCATTGAGCCCTTCAATACACCGGTCAAGCGCCTCAATACCCCACTCTGCGACTTTGTCCGGATAGCGGCTGAAAACTGGCTCGTCAAACTGGATGACAGCCGGGCCTAGTGCATCGAGAGCGCGGGCCTCCTCGTTCAGAGCATCGGCCACCGCCAGAGCCAGCAAACGCTCATCCCCGTAGAACTCATCCAGGGTCGAGTCGACGACGGTCATCGGGCCAGGCAGAGTCACTTTGACCGGTCGGCTACTGTGCTCAAGTGCAAACTGCAGGTCATCTACCAAAATCGGCGCCTTGCGTAGCACCTCCCCCGTACACCGACCGACCTCGGCCAGCCGTCGGTTGTTGCGAACCCATTTTTTGGCCGGTGTACCGTAGTCGAACCCTCCAAGCCGGGCCACAACGTGGGCCATGTAAGAGGTACGACGTTGCTCGCCGTCGCTGATCACATCGATTCCGGCCTCGGTCTGGTCATGGATCGCAACACGGACGGCATCATCCTGCGCCTGCTGCAGCAGCTCACCATCGAAAAGCCACGCCG
>Ga0187833_10006081_pt1 | contig 11244 bp, 22 predicted proteins | sample ETNtaG_37_FD_167968 | JGI IMG/M metagenome (GOLD analysis project Ga0187833, IMG submission 167968) | Marine microbial and viral communities from oxygen minimum zone, Eastern Pacific Ocean - ETNP2014_SV_400_PacBio MetaG (Illumina Assembly) | ecosystem: Environmental > Aquatic > Marine > Hypoxic... | reverse complement strand
TAGAACCTTTAGAACCAGGAAAAGGTAGAGAAGTTGAAAGTAAAATTAAAGGCGGTTCAATACCTAAAGAGTTTATTCCAGGAGTAGAAAAAGGAATTGAAACAATCGCTGATGGAGGAATATTAGCCGGGTTTCCTCTTATAGATTACAAAGTAACAATTTTAGACGGTTTACATCATGATGTTGACTCTAGTGTTTTAGCTTTTGAATTAGCTTCAAGACATTGTTTTAAAGAAGCGTGTACAAGAGGAACTTTAAAATTATTAGAGCCAATAATGAGAGTTGAGGTTATAACACCAGAAGATTATATGGGTGATGTTATTGGAGATTTGAACAGTAGAAGAGGCCAAATAAATACACAAGAAAAAAGAGGTAATGCTACAGTAATTACAGCAATGGTGCCTTTAGCAAATATGTTTGGTTATATTAATAGTTTACGATCTATGTCACAGGGAAGAGCTCAGTATTCAATGTTCTTTGACCATTATGATAAAGTACCTCAAAACGTACAGGATGAAGTAATAAAGAAAACAGGTTAAAATGAAAAAACAAAATATAAGAATTAAATTAAGAGCATACGATAACAAAATTCTTGACCGATCTACTGAGGAAATTGTGAATACAGTAAAAAGAACGGGCGCTAACATCAAAGGACCAATACCACTACCAACTAAAATTGAAAAATATACTGTGTTAAGATCACCTCATATAGATAAAAAAAGTAGAGAACAATTTGAAACAAGAACACATAAAAGGTTGATTGATATAATTGAACCAACGCCTCAAACTGTTGAAGCATTAATGAAACTAGATTTAGCATCGGGTGTAGATGTGGAGATTAAAATATAAAAATGAGTGAAATAGCTTTAATTGGAAAAAAAATAGGCATGACTAGAGAGTTTTACAAAACAGGACAGTCTGTACCAGTTACTGTAATTAAAATGGAAAAAGGCAGAGTTATTCAAGTTATAGAAGAAGAAAAAAGAGGTTACAAAGCAGTTCAAATAGGATTTGGTAATATTAAAAATTCTAAATTAAGCAAGGCAATGAAAGGCTATTTTGAAAAAAAAAAAACTGAACCAAAAAAAAAACTAAAAGAATTTAGAGTAAAAAATTTAGATGATTATAAAGAAGGCAATGAATTCGGTATTGAAATCTTCAAGGATATTAAATTTGTGGATATTAGATCCAGAACAATAGGAAAAGGATTTGCGGGAGCGATGAAGAGACATAATTTCGCAGGCTTGAGAGCATCACATGGAGTTTCAGTATCTCACAGATCACATGGGTCGACTGGAGGAAGACAAGATCCTGGTAAAGTTTTTAAAAACAAAAAAATGGCAGGCCACATGGGTGACAAATTAAGAACTATGCAAAATATAGAAATAGTTAAATCAGATTTAGAAAATGACTTATTATATTTAAAAGGTTCTATACCAGGTTCAAAAAACGCAGAAGTATTGATCAAAAAGGCAGTAAAAAATATAAAAAAACTTACAATTACTGAAAAAATTGAAGAGTTGGAAAAACTTAAAAAAACACCAGATAAAAAGAAAAGATAATGAAAATAGAAAAAGTTAGTATTGAAGGAAAAAAAGACTCATTAGAAGTCTTAGACAAAATTTTTTCAGCTAAAATAAATAAGCAGCTTGTGAGTAACGTATTGTACAAAACTAACGCTAACTACAAGGGCAGAAAAGCTAAAACTAAGCAAAGAAATGAAATAGCAGGCTCAACTTCAAAAATATATGCACAAAAGGGAACAGGAAATGCAAGACATGCTAGTAGGAAAGCACCAATATTTGTAGGTGGTGGTGTTGCTCATGGACCTAAAGGTGAATTGAATCACAAAAAAAGAAAACTTAACAAAAGTGAAAAAAAACTGAGTATAGCTTCTTTAATTACTGAAAAGAATAAGCAGAATAATCTTATAGTTTTTAATGATTTTAATTCTGAAATAAAAAAAACTAAGCAGATGCATATAATTTTGAAAAAATTTGAGGCAAGTAATTCATTAATCATTCTTGATAAAAATTCAAAAGAAAGAATTTCAAAATCTATAAAAAATATTCCTAACGTAAAAACAACAGATATTAACCACTTTAGTGCATTTGATATTATTAAGTATAAAAAGTTAGTTTTTACAGAAAGTTCAATTAAAGAATTAGAAAAGAGATACTCATAATGAAAAAAATCCATTTATATGACACAATTATATCTCCAGTTCTTACTGAAAAATCTACTAATTTATCTGAACAAAATAAAATAGTTTTTAAAGTGCCCTACAGCGCTAACAAAAAAAATTTAAAAAAAAATTTAGAAAAAATATTTAAAGTTAATGTTACTAAAATTAATATAATAAATAAAAAAACAAGAGAAAAAAGCACAAGAGGAAAAAAAGTTAAAGTACCAGGATATAAAAAAGCAATAATAACATTAAAAAAAGGTCAAAATATTGATCTTACAACAGGTATTTAATCATGAGTTTAAAATCTTTCAAACCATATACAAAATCTACAAGAGGAACTATCCTTGTTGATAAATCTGAACTTTGGAAGGGAAAACCATATAAACCTCTGACATCAGTAAATCACTCAGCAAAAGGTAGAAACCATCATGGGAGAATAACATCACGAAATCATGGTGGTGGTCACAAGCAAAAATATAGATTAATAGATTTTTATAGACGTAAATTTAACATGACTGCTGAAGTTGAGAGAGTAGAATATGATCCAAATAGATCTTGCTATATTATGTTAGTTAAATTTGAAGATGGACAAAAATTTTACTATTTAGCACCTCAAAACATTAAGCCCGGTGATAAGGTTGAAAATGGTTCGAATATTGAAATTAAAGTAGGAAACTGTTTACCACTAAAAGATATACCGGTGGGAATTGATATACATAACGTTGAATTGCAGCCTGGTGCAGGGGGCAAAATTGCAAGATCAGCAGGTACGTCAGTAAGTATATCTGGAATTGACGGAAATTATTCATTAATTAGGATGACTTCGGGTGAAGTTAGAAAAATAGATTCTAGATCAATGGCTTCTATTGGGGTTTTATCTAATCCAGATCAAAAAAATATTAAAATAGGAAAAGCAGGTAGATCAAGATGGCTAGGTACAAGACCACATACAAGAGGTGTTGTAAAAAATCCTGTTGATCACCCACATGGGGGTGGAGAAGGTAAATCAGCCGGCGGTAGACATCCGGTATCTCCTACAGGACAATCAGCTAAAGGATTAAAAACGAGAAACAACAAAAGTACAGATAAATTTATAGTACGGAGAAGAAAGAAAAAAAGAGGATAATTTATGGCTAGATCAGTTTGGAAAGGACCATTTGTTGATGAAAGTTTGATGAAAAAAGTCGATAAAATTAAAAATGAATCAAACAGAAAGCCAATTAAAACATGGTCAAGAAATTCAACAATACTACCTGATTTTGTTGGTATAAGCTTTTTAATTCATAATGGCAAAAAATTTATCTCAATAACTATTTCTGAAGATATGGTTGGCCATAAACTTGGAGAATTTGCTCCAACAAGACAATTTACTGGACATACACCAGCCGATAAAAAAGCAAAAACTGAAGCAGAAACAACTAAAGTAGATAAAAAATAATGAAAAAGAATAAAAAAAAAGATTTTGATAAAAAAATAGTAAGATCTATAAATAAAAATATCAGATCAAGCACAAGAAAATTAAACCCTATATTAAAATCTATAGTTGGAAAAAAAGTAGATCTTGCTATTAGAGATTTAACTTTTTCTGAAAAAAGAATTTCTAATGATATTAAAAAAACTATTTCATCTGCGATAGCAAATGCAGAAAATAATTTTCAATATGATATCGATAATTTAATTGTTAAAGAAGCATATTGTGGAAAACAGATAGTAATGAAAAGATTTAGACCAAGAGCCAAAGGTAGAGCTGCTCCAATTTTAAAACCATATTCAAATTTGACAATAATTTTAACTGAGAAAAAAAAGAAAGAAATTCATGGGACAAAAGATTAATCCAATAGGTTTGAGGTTAGGCATTAATAGAGGCTGGGACTCTGTTTGGTACGCAAAGAAAAAAGATTTTGGTAACTATCTAATCGAAGATTGTAGAATTAGAGATTATATTAAAAAAAATGTAGTAAACTCAGGTGTTTCAAAAGTAATGATAGAAAGAACTTTAAAGAAATGTTTTATAACAATTTACACATCAAGACCTGGCTTTGTTATTGGCAAAAAAGGTAGTGATATTGAAAAAATTAAAGTAAAATTATCAAAACTAACTCTTAATGAAGTTATATTAAATATTAAAGAAGTAAAAAAACCTGAAACAAATAGTTATCTAGTAGCTGAAAATATTGCTCAACAATTAGTGAAAAGAATTTCTTTTAGAAGGGCAATGAAGAGAGCAATGCAATCAGCCTTAAGATTAGGAGCAAGGGGAATTAAAGTTGCTGTGAGTGGGCGACTTGGTGGAAATGAGATTGCAAGAACAGAATGGTTAAGAGAAGGAAGTATACCTGCGCATACTTTAAGAGCAGACATAGATTATGCTGAAGCTGAAGCATTGACAACTTATGGAATAATCGGAGTTAAAGTTTGGATATATAAAGGAGAAATATTCACTAGAGAATTTAGTCAAGAAACAAACAAAAAATAATTATGCTGCAACCAAAAAGAACAAAATATAGAAAAGCTCACAAAGGAAGAATCCACGGGAATGCTACTAGATGCAATTTATTAAATTACGGATCTTTTGGATTGAAAGCTGTACAGCCTGAAAGAATAATATCAAAGCAAATTGAAGCCGCAAGAGTAGCATTAACAAGATATATGAAAAGACAAGGTAGAGTCTGGACAAGAATGTTTCCAAATATACCTGTATCAAAAAAACCAGTAGAAGTAAGAATGGGTAAGGGAAAAGGTAATCCAGAGTACTGGGCTTGTAGAGTAAAACCGGGGAGAATTTTATTTGAAGTAGATGGAGTATCCGAAGCTATTGCAAAAATAGCTTTATATAAAGCTTCCGCAAAGCTTCCTATTAAAACAAAATTTATTAAAAGAGTTTAAATGAAAAAAAAAGAAACAAAAAAATTAACAAAAGACGAAATGATAAAAAACATAGAAAAATTAAAAAAGGATCTTTTTAATTTTAGATTTCAAAAAATTAATGGGGAAGTGAAAAATCCAGCTAAAATTACAGAAACAAAAAAATCAATAGCAAGATTAAAAACTATATTAGGGGAAAAGATAAATGCCTAAGAAAATACTAAAAGGAATTGTGGTCAGTGACAAACCAAACAAAACGATTACTGTTGTTGTGGAAAGAAAATATCAGCACCCAGTTCTGAAAAAAGTAATTAAGTCTAAAAAAAAATATAGTGTTCATGATGAAAACAACAAATATAAAAATGGAGATAAAGTTTCAATTATTGAATGTAGACCATATTCTAAGTCTAAAAAATTTGAAGTTATAGGAGAAAATAAATGATACAGATTCAAACGGAATTATTAGTTGCAGATAATACTGGTGCAAAAATAATTGAATGTATTAAAGTTTTAGGCGGATCAAAAAGAAGATATGCAAGTATTGGTGATACTATTGTTGTAGCTGTAAAAGAAGCTATACCAAAAGGTAAAGTTAAAAAAGGTTCGGTTCACAAAGCCGTAGTAGTTAGAGTGAAAAAAGGAATTCACAGAAACGATGGATCAAAAGTAAAATTTGATAATAATGCTGCGGTATTAACAGATGAAAAAGGTGAACCAATTGGAACTAGAATTTTTGGTCCAGTAACAAGAGAACTAAGGAGTAGAGGACAAATGAAAATTATCTCATTAGCTCCAGAGGTATTATAATATGATTAAAAAAGGTTCAAAAGTTAAAGTTTTAACTGGAAAAGATAAAGCCAAAGAAGGTGAAATAATTGAAATAGATAGACAAAATAATAGGGTAAAAGTTAAAGAAATAAATATGGTTAAAAAACATATTAAAACTACAAAAGAAAAAAAAGGTGGGATAGTTAGTAAAGAAAACTTTTTACATATTTCAAATCTTGCTTTAGTAGATCAAAAAAAATCTAAAGAGAAAGAAATTAAAAAATAATGGTACCTAGACTGAAAGAACTTTTTACAAAGGAAATAAGACCAAATTTAAAAGAACAATTTGGATATAAAAATCATTACATGGTTCCAGAAATCCAAAAAGTTGTACTAAACATGGGTTTAGGGATTGAAGGCAATGATGTCAAAACAATCAAATCTTGCGAAGAAGATTTAGCTCAAATAACTGGACAAAAACCTGTTATTACGAAATTCAAAAAATCTATATCCAATTTTAAAACAAGAAAAGATACAAATGCTGGATTAAAAGTTACTCTTAGAAAAAATAAAATGTATGAGTTTATTGATAGATTGGTGCATATAGCCCTTCCACGTATAAAAGATTTTAGAGGACTTTCACCTAAGGGTTTTGATAAATTTGGAAATTACACTTTTGGTATAAAAGAACAAATTATTTTTCCAGAAGTTAATTTTGATAAAATAGACAAAATCAGAGGAATAGATATCACAATAGTAATCAAATCATTGCAAAAGAAAGATAGTTTTGAATTATTAAAAAAAATGAATTTTCCATTTATAAATCAAAGGAGTAATTAAACATGGCAAAATTAAGCTCGATAAATAAGAATAATAAACGGATAAAATTATCGAATAATTTATATGAAAAAAGAAAAAAATTAAAAAAAATAGTTATGGATAAAAAGTTACCATTAGAAGAACGATTTAAAGCTCAGCAAAAATTATCAGGACTACCTAGAAATTCAGCAAAAGTTAGAGTAATGAATAGATGTCAAATTACTGGTCGTCCTCACGGTGTATATCGTAAATTAAAAATATCAAGGATAGCTTTAAGACAATTAGGCTTACAAGGAAAAATCCCCGGTATGATTAAATCAAGTTGGTAGAAAGGATATTATGAGTTTAAATGATCCAATAGGAGATATGATAGCAAGAATAAAAAATGCTCAATTAAGAAATCATAAAAAAATTGAGTTGCCTTCTTCAAATTTCAAAGTAAAAATTGCTGATGTTCTAAAAAATGAAGGATATATAATAGATTACAAAACATTTTCTGAGCTAAATAAATCAAAGTTAGAAATTTCGTTAAAATATCATTATGGGAATCCAGTAATAAGCTCAATCCAAAGAGTATCGAAACCTGGTAGAAGAATTTTTTCGAGCGCCGAAAGTTTGCCAAAAATAAATAACGGACTTGGAATTGCAATAGTGTCTACTCCAAAAGGGGTAATGACCGATATAGATGCAAGGAAGCAAAAAATAGGTGGCGAAATAATTTGTAAGGTATTTTAATGTCGAAAATAGGTAAAGTAAATATTTCAATTCCTGAAAAAGTAAAAGTTGTACTTAATGGCAATTTATTAAATATTGAAGGTCCTCTAGGAAAAAAATATCTAAATATAGATACAGATATGTTTGATTTAAAAATTGAAGAAGGAAAAAATGTTTCAATTAAACCAAAACAAATTAATAAGGATACAAAACGTTTGTGGGGAACGAACAGAAGTTTACTTAATAATGCAATAATTGGAGCTAGTACCGGGTATACAAAAACTTTAGTGTTAACAGGTGTTGGGTTTAGAGCTGCTTTAAAAGGAAAACAATTAAATCTTCAACTGGGCTTTAGTCATGATATAAATTTTGACATACCTGATAGTGTAAAAATATCAGTTGAAAAACAAACTATCATTAAAATAAACGGCACCAATAAACAAGAAGTTGGCATGTTAACTTCGAAAATTAAATCATTTAGGCTACCTGAGCCTTATAAAGGCAAGGGAATTAGAGAACAAGGTCAACATGTATTAAGAAAAGAAGGTAAGAAAAAATAATGAAACTAACAACATTAGATAGAAGAAAATTTAGAATTAGAAATAAGTTAAAAAAATCTGCTAATAATAAAAGATTTAGACTAAGTGTATCAAGAAGTTCTAAAAATATTAGTGCTCAAATTATAGATGACAAAAATAGTGTAACAATTATATCGGCATCATCAAATGAAAAATCTATAAAAATTTTAAATAAAAAAAACAAATCTGAATTATCAGAAATTGTTGCGAAAAGTTTAGCAAAAAAAGCTATAGAAAAAAAAATTACAAAAATTTATTTTGATAGAGGATTTTACAAATTTCACGGTAGAGTAAAAATTTTTGCAGAAACTTTGAGAAAAAACGGAATGGAATTTTAAATTATGGAAAAAAATAGCGAATATGTAGAAAAATTAGTACATATAAATAGAATTACAAAAGTTGTAAAAGGCGGAAGAAGATTTGGCTTTTCAGCTTTAGTGGTTGTTGGTAATCAAAATGGAAAAATTGGAATTGCACATGCAAAAGCTAAACAGGTGCCTGATGCAATTAAAAAAGCCAATGAATTAGCTAGAAGAAAATTAATTCAAATACCACTAAAAGAAGGCAGAACGATACATCATGATATCTATGGTAAAGATGGAGCTGGAAAAATCAAGTTAAGAGCCGCACCTAAGGGAACGGGTATTATTGCAGGAGGACCAGTTAGAGCAGTATGTGAAGTTTTAGGTATAAAAGATATTGTTGCTAAATCTCTTGGAACTGCAAATCCACATAACGTTATTAGAGCATGCTTAAAAGCTCTTTTAAAACAAAATTCACCAAAAAATATATCAATATTAAGAAATAAAAAAATATCAGAAATCATTGAAAAAAGAGGATAATGACAACATTAAATACTACTACACAAGTAAAAATTAAGAAAATGAGAGTCGGTAGAGGAATTGGATCCGGTAAAGGTAAAACCTCTGGAAGAGGTGTAAAAGGACAAAAATCTAGAAGTGGTGTTGCAATCAAAAGCTTCGAAGGTGGTCAAATGCCATTATATAGAAGGTTACCCAAAAGGGGATTTAACCCAATTAATAAAATTAAAGTAGCAGTTTTAAATTTAGATAAAATGCAAAGTTTAATTGAAAACAAAAGAATTAATTCAGCAAATCAAATTAATTTAGAAACACTTAAAAAAGCTAAAATTGTAAGCAAAACTTATAATAAAATAAAAATATTAGGATCTGGTGAAATTAAAGAAAAAGTTGATTTAAATATAGATTATATTTCTAAATCAGCGATAGAAAAATTAAAAAAAGTTGGAGGAACAGTAAATCTGAAGAAAAAACCTAATCTTCTATGAGTGAATCTTCTCAAACTAACGACTTAAGAAATAGAATATTATTTACTGTATTTATATTAGCAGTTTATAGGTTTGGAACTTTTGTTCCATTACCAGGAATTGATCCAGAACAACTTCAAATAATGATGCAAAGCAATCAAAAAGGATTGCTTGGAATGTTTAATGTTTTTGCAGGTGGTGCAGTATCAAGAATGGCAATTTTTGCACTGGGAATTATGCCATATATATCTTCATCAATAATAGTACAGCTTCTAACAGGTACTTCTGATTATTTTAAAAATTTAAAAAGCCAAGGAGAAATTGGAAGGCAAAAAATAACTCAAATAACAAGATATGGAACAGTATTATTGGCAACCGTCCAAGGCTATGGACTATCTATTGGATTAGAATCTTCAGCAAATTTAGTAATTGACCCTGGAGTTTTTTTTAAAGTATCAACTGTAACAACTATAGTTGCAGGAACAATGTTTTTAATGTGGCTTGGTGAACAAATAACTCAAAGAGGAATTGGTAACGGAATTTCTTTAATTATTTTTTCAGGAATTGTTGCTGAAATACCTAGAGCATTAGTCACAACTTTTGAACTAGGAAGAACTGGCGCTATATCAACTTTAATGATTATAACTATTTTTGTTTTACTAGTTTTAACCATAATGTTTATCGTTTTCATGGAAAGAGCGCTCAGAAAAATTTTAATTAATTATCCAAAAAGACAAATGGGAAATAAAATTTATGGCGGAGATTCTTCACACCTTCCTTTAAAAATAAATTCTGCAGGGGTTATTCCAGCAATTTTTGCATCAGCTTTATTATTATTGCCCGTAACATTTTCAAATTTCAATGTTTCTCAAAATGATACCTTTCAAACTATAATATCCTTTTTTTCACAGGGACAGCCACTTTACATGTTGCTTTATGCATCAGGAATAATATTTTTTACATTTTTTTATACATCTATAACTTTTAATCCAACCGAGACTGCTGAAAATTTAAGAAAATATGGAGGATTTATTCCAGGTATAAGACCTGGTGAGAGCACAGCAATTTATATTGATAATATATTAACTAAGTTAACAACTATAGGTGCTTTATATTTAACACTTGTTTGTTTAATGCCAGAATTTTTAATTGCAAACTATCCAATACCTTTCTACTTAGGTGGTACATCAATTTTAATTGTTGTTGTTGTTGCTATTGACACAGTTACTCAAGTTCAAACTAGATTAATGAGTTCTCAGTATGAACAATTAATCAAAAAAACAAAATTTGGTAGATAACGGTGAATATAATTCTGCTCGGTCCACCAGGTGCAGGAAAAGGTACACAATCGAATAGTATAGTAAATAAATTTAATTATTTTCAAATATCAACTGGCGATCTTCTAAGAAGTGAAATAAAAAAAAATAATGAAATAGGGAAAAAAATTTTTTCACTTATCAGTAAAGGAGAATTTGTTAGCGATGAGATAATCAATTCAATTTTAGTAAATTTTATTTCAAAACCTGAACTAAAAAATAAAATTATTTTTGATGGTTATCCTAGAAATTTGAACCAAGCTGAGTATCTAGAAATAATATTAAAAAAAAACAAACAAGAAATTGGATTTATTATATATCTTAATGTTTCTAGAGAAATAATTGAAAAAAGAATTTTAGGAAGATTAATTTGTGAAAAATGCAATAAAATACTAAATGAATTTACAAGCCAAAAAGAATTACAAAACCATAGTTGTGGCAAAGAATTTTTGAAAAAAAGACACGACGACAATAGTGAAACAATTATCAAAAGATATGAAACATACATGAAACAAACAAATCCAATTTTGAAATTTTATTCAAATAGACCTAATTTTTTTGATATCGATGCAAGTGTTCACATAGATGAAATAACAACAAAAATAGAGGAAATCTTAAAGGTTTAAGCCGTTGACTTTAAAAAAACTTCTTATATAAAAGGCTAAATTTTAACCACATTATTATGGCTCGTATAGCAGGTGTAAACAT
>Ga0187833_10006080_pt1 | contig 11244 bp, 10 predicted proteins | sample ETNtaG_37_FD_167968 | JGI IMG/M metagenome (GOLD analysis project Ga0187833, IMG submission 167968) | Marine microbial and viral communities from oxygen minimum zone, Eastern Pacific Ocean - ETNP2014_SV_400_PacBio MetaG (Illumina Assembly) | ecosystem: Environmental > Aquatic > Marine > Hypoxic... | reverse complement strand
GTCGGTACCACCCCCTCACCGGGAATCACGAGTTCCTGTCCCATGTAGACGAGGTCGGGGTCCGTGAGGCCGTTCACCACCATCAGGTCCTCGAGGGAGACCCCATGTTCGAATGCGATCGACGACAGGCTGTCGCCGGCCTGGACGAGAACGACGATCTCCGCCGATGCCTGGCCGGCGGGGCTCAACAGCGTGGATGCGAGCATGATGACCACAGCGAGGGCCGACCGGCGCATCTGGTGACTGGGGGCGTTCGTCACGTGTTCTCCTGCATCATGACCGCGGGGGCGCGGCTCCTCAGTCCGCCCGCCCATGCAGAGTCTACGAAGCCGGGAACCTCCGGAGAGGTCAGTACGGGTTGCGACCGGCCCTACCCGGGCAACCGCGTCGCTACGCCGACACCATGCAGACGGCGCTCGACCAGCACACCCATCACAACCGCCGTCACGGTGACCGAGGCGACCAGCGCGATCTCCACGCGTAGGAACAGGTCGCCACCGAATGCGGCCACGACGGGGAAGGTGACGACACCGGCCACCCAGGCCAGCGCCATTCGACCCTGTGACCGTGTGGCGATCAGCGCCTGTGCCAGCGAGAGGGCCACCATGAGGATGGCGCTGGACACGGCGAGCAGGACCATGTCGCGGCGGTCAATTGCGAAGTCGGCACCGAATGCGGTCTCGACGACGGCCGGGCCGAAGAGCCCACATCCCACGATCGCCGCGACGCCGAGTGCCACGACCAGGACCAGGAGTCGCCGCAGTACCTGCCAGAGTGCGTCGTAGTCACCTCCACCCGCCAGGCCGGAGAGTTTCGGGAGCAACGACGCCTGTACCGCCTGGAAGAAGAACAGGGGAATTCGTGCGATGAGGAGAGCGTTCAGGAAACGCCCCGGTTCCTGTGACTGGTGCTCCGAGGCGAGGAACTCGACGGCCAGTGGGCTCACGTTGAGCATGAAGGCCGTGGCCGCCGAAGCGACCAGGAGTGAACCCAGTGTTCGGGACAGGTCGCTGATCGGAACCGGGTCCCCCGGCTCCAGGAGGCCGCGTTGACCCACCACCGCCAGGCCGATGCCCACGAACGGTGCAAGCCCTATTGCCAGGCCATAGACGGCCATTCCACTTCCGAGAATCGCGGCGAACACGGCGACCAGCACGAGCCGGCCGATCCCCTCTCCCATGACATACCGGGAGTACCCGCCGAAGCGGCCGAGGCCTGCCAGAAGCCCCCTGACAAGGTGGGCGGAGCCCAGTCCAAGCACCACGAGGAGGAGCCCAACGAGCAGCATCGGCTCGCCGTCGAACGGCTTGTCGACGATCCAGGGCGCAGCGACAAGCGCAAGTCCACACAGCAGGAGGGCCATGAGTCCACCCACCCGAGCTGCTGCCCGGAACACCGGCCCCGCACCCTGCCCCGAGCGACTGGCGACGATGCGCGCCGTCTCCTGTTCGAGTGGTTGGAAGAGCCCCGGTCCCAGGAGGAAACTCAGGGCCCAGAGAAGACCGACAGGTGTGTACACCTCGGCACCCAGATCCCGGGAACTGATCGTGATGAAGGTGTACGCAGCCAGGCCATTGACCGCCAGCCCGGCACCGATGGCAATCGTGCCCTCGGGAAGGCGATCGAACAGGCGGCGCACCGCTGGAGTCTACGGGTGGAGCCTGTCGGCCCCCTGTCAACCCACCTGGGCTCAGCCCGGCGGTGGTTCGCCCACCTTGGGCATGCAGAGGCCGTCGAGTTCTGTGATCTCGATGAGGTCCCGGTTCTCCCAGGTGACCTGCAGGTTCGGGTCCTTCTGCAGGCGGTACTCGCGGAAGGTCATGTCCATGGCGTCGAAGGCGACGAGCCGCCCCGACAGGCCCTCACCTAGCCCGAGTATCAACTTGATCGCCTCGAGCGCCTGGATCGAGCCCACGATCCCCGGCAGCACGCCCAGCACCCCGGCTTCGGCGCAACTGGGGGCGAACTCAGAAGGTGGCGGCTCGGGAAGCATGTCGCGGTAGGTCGGGCCGTTTCGCGGGTCGAACACGGTGACCTGGCCCTCGAAGCGGAAGATCGACCCGTGCACGACAGGTATTCCGAGTTTCACCGAGGCGTCGTTGAGCAGGTAGCGGCTCGGGAAGTTGTCGGCGCCGTCGACGACCACGTCGTAGCCATCGAGGACCTCCATGATGTTGTCGGCGCCCAGCCGGGTGTCGTAGGTGACGACGTTGACGTCGGGGTTCAGCGCCGTGAGGGTCTTCTTGGCGGAGTCGACCTTGCGCTCCCCCACCCTGTCGACGTTGTGGAGGATCTGCCGCTGGAGGTTCGACTCGTCGACCACGTCCATGTCGATGATGCCGATCGTGCCGACGCCAGCGGCAGTGAGGTAGAGGGCGGCTGGCGATCCGAGCCCTCCGGCTCCGAGGAGCAGCACCTTGGCGTCGAGGAGCTTCAACTGCCCCTCCTCGCCGACCTCGGGCAGGGACAGGTGCCGCTGGTAGCGGTTGCGCTGGTCCGGGGCGAGCGTGCGGGGCGCCGACCAGTTCCGACCCTCGTCCTTCCAGCGGTTGAAGCCACCGTCCATCGAGACGACATCGGTGTAGCCGAGTTGGCCGAGGGTGTCGGCGGCGAACGCAGACCGCACGCCACCGGCGCACATCACGACGATCGGCTGGTCGCGGTCGACGACCCGGTTCTCGATCCCGGACTCGAGGTTGCCCCGGGGGATGTGGATGGATCCGGGGATCGCACCCTGTTCGTACTCGTCGGGCTCTCGGACGTCGAGCAGGAGGTGGCCCTCGGCGAGGAGGGCCTCGGCACCTGCGGGGTCGGTCTCGCGGACGCGCCCCCTGGCGGCCCGGAGGAGTTCACGGAAGGTGGCCATACCAGAAAGCCTACCTATCCAGTCGGGATTCGGCCACCGTCCGGCGGACAACCCAGGATCTGCGGCAGCACCTCCGCGATCTGGCCCCGCAGCACCACGTCGGCCAGGTCGTCCATCTCGGTCGGCTCGGCGTTGAGCACCACCACCGGCCGGCCGGCTCGCACGGCCTCCGGGACCATGAGGTTCACCGGGCCCACGCCCAGCGTCGTTCCGACTGTCAGGACCACATCCGCCTCCCGGGCCGCGGCCAGCGCCCGGTCGAGGTCGCCGGGGAACAGTTGTTGGCCGAAACTCACCGTGGCCCGCTTCAGGAGGCCACCGCAGTCGAGGCAGTGCGGGTCCTCCTCGCAGGCCCTCACCCTTTCGAGGACCTCCTCGACGGGCGCCTGCACCCCGCAACCCAGGCACATGGAGCGCCGTACCGTGCCGTGGACCTCGACGATCCGGTCCGGGTCTGTGCCGGCCATGAGGTGGAGGCCGTCGACGTTCTGGGTGACCAGGGTGTGCAACCTGCCGGATCGCTCCAGGCCCACGAGGGCCTCGTGGCCGGCGTTGGGCCGGGCGTCGTCCCAGACACCGCTGGCCATCACCTGCCAGTTGGCCCGACGCACCTCCGGGTCGGCCAGGTACACCTGCAGGTTGGAGGCCTTCTCCGCCGCCGGGTTCAGCGTCCAGATGCCCCGCGGTCCACGGAAGTCGGGGATGCCGCTGTCGGTCGAGATGCCCGCCCCGGTCAGCACCGTGACGCTGTCGGCGCCATCCAGCAGGGCGGCGGCCGCCATGACGGGGTCAGGTGTCTCGGGCATCCCGGGAGCCTCGCGCATCTGATCGTGCCATCCGGTCAGATTTCACTTGACACATACTGAAATAGACTGAGATACTCATTCTGCACTTCTCTCCTGCCGCATCCCCCCCCATTCCAACTGCCTCAGCAGGAGGCCACCGTGTCCCCAACGCCCACCTTCCCGACCGACCGACTCCGCGTCGAACCCTGGGAGGATCCCCTCGTCGACCGCCTCGGCCACGATCCCCGCTCCACCTACGCCGAGCACTACTGGCTCGGCATCCTCGGCCCCAGCGCCTGCTGGCTGCTCCGACGGCTCGCCGACGGACTAGACGCCGACCCGACAGGCTTCGACCTCGACCTCCACGACACGGCGGCATCCATCGGGCTACGCCTCAACGGCGGCCGGCACGCTCCGTTCCTGCGGACGCTCGGCCGACTCTGCCAGTTCCGCATGGCCCGCCAGGCAGGACCGACCACGCTCGAGGTCCGAAGGCACCTGCCACCGCTCACGCTCTCCCAGGCCGACCGTCTCCCGGCCGAACTGCGCGACCGGCACCGGGCCTTCATGGAGGCCTCCCGCCGCGACCACGAGGCCGAGGCCGTCCGGCGGGCACGTCACCTGGCGCTCACGCTCGTCCACCTGGGCGAGGGCCTCGACGCCACCGAACGCCAGCTGCGCGAGTGGCGCTTCGAGCCGGCCCTCTGCCTCGAGGCGGCCGGCTGGGCCTGGGGCTCCCGGCGGCATCCCTCCAACCGACACCCCTCCGACCAACCGCTCGACGAATCGCCGGAAGGCAGAGCGCCCGGGTTCCTGCCCGCCCTCGACGGCGCCGCCTGATCCGGCCGGTCGCCGACGGCCCGCCCGCCGTCCGCCCCCCTGCGGCGGAGGGCCGGCGGCGACCCGTTGCGTTCTTCCAACCGGAAGACGGCGACGACCCATATTCGTCTGGGAACAAGCGATAGATTCGACTGAGACCCCCCAACGGTGATGTAGGCGGACCCCTGCCCGTCGACGATCGCCATACGAAAGGCCCCATGACTTTCGTCCCCTTGGTTCAATCACTGCGACCGAAGCAGATGATCAAGAACCTCCTTGTGCTGGCTGCGCCCGCAGCGGCAGGCGTACTTCCCGAAGCGAGGTCCCTGTGGCGGACGGCCCTGGCGTTCATCGTCTTCTGCCTCCTGTCGGGTGGGATCTACCTGGTCAACGATCTCCGCGATGCGCCCCTCGACCGCAAGCATCCAACGAAGCGCCACCGACCGATTGCTGCCGGTGACCTGAGTCCGAGAATCGCCATCCTCGCAGCCGGTGGCCTACTGGTCGGTGGCCTCGTCCTGGCCGCCCTTGTCAACGCCGACCTGGCCCTGCTCGGCGCCTTGTTCGTGGCCAACTCGTTGATCTACTCGTTGTGGCTCAAACGGGTGGCAGTCCTCGACATTGTCCTGATCTCCGCCGGGTTTGTGATTCGGGCGGTTGCAGGGGCCGTGTCGGTCGACATCGCCATCTCCTCCTGGTTCCTCTTCGTCGCAATGTTCGGCTCGTTGTTCCTCGCCGCGTCAAAGCGATCCAGCGAGATCGCGGCACTCGGCACCGACTCGGAGACCCGTCCAGTGCTCGAGCACTACAGCGCCAGCTTCCTCACCCAGGTGCAGACGATCGCCGTGTCCTTGACACTCGTCGGCTACACGCTCTGGACAACTGACCACGGTAACGAAACCGGCGCCGGCGAGACCTGGCTGGCGCTTTCCATCGGTCCGTTCCTCCTGGGGCTGCTTCGCTACCTCCTGAGCGCGTCCAAGGGCCCGGTCGAGGCTCCCGAGTCCGCAATCTTCGAGGACCCGGTGCTCCTCGGTGCGGTCGGCCTCTGGGGAGTGCTCTTCCTACTCGGCGTGGGTTGATGGCTCGCCCATCCGAGCCGCTCGTGGCGGGATGGGGTCGGACCCCCCGCTCGCGACCCCGGGCCCGGCATCGACTTGAACCGGGCCTCGACGCCGACTTCGCCCAGGTCGGCCGTCGCGGCCTCACGGTACGCGGGCTCGGTCGCTCCTACGGCGACGCTGCGCAGAACGCCGGAGGAACCGTCCTGGACCTCCACCCACCGTCGGACGCGGCGTGGTACGACGAAACCAACGGAGTCGCACTCCTCGACGGCGGACTTTCCCTTGAATCGCTCCACGCCTGGACGCTCCCCCAGGGGTGGTTCGCTCCAGTCGTGCCCGGCACGTGCCATGTGACCATGGGTGGGGCGTTCGCTGCAGACGTACACGGCAAGAACCATCACCACGACGGATCATTCGCCGAACACGTGGGCTGGATTGAACTCGAGTCGCCCGCCAGGGGCGTCGTCCGCCTGACCCCGGACGACGACCTGTTCTGGGCGACCGCCGGGGGCATGGGCCTGACCGGGATCATCCGCCGGTTGGCCCTTTCGCTCCGACGAGTCGAGACGGCCTACCTGCGCGTCACAACCAACAGGATGGCATCCCTCGACGAGGTCCTGGACGGCCTGGTGGCAGCCGACCAGCATGCGACGTACTCAGTCGCCTGGCTGGACCTGTTCGGCACCGGTCGAGGACTCGGACGCGGCATTCTCAACACGGCGGAGCACGCAGAACTCGCCGACCTGTCTCGGCGGCAGACTCGTGCGTCGCCCGACCATTCACCCGGGCTACGACTCGCCCTGCCCGATGTGGTCCCCTCGGGACTCCTCATGCCCACCATGATGCGGGCCTTCAACACCCTGTGGTGGCGTCGAGCGCCGCGCGACGACCAATCCGTCGAGTCGGCCACCTCCTTCTTCCACCCCCTCGATGCGATCACCAACTGGAACCGCCTCTACGGTCGTCGAGGATTCCTCCAGCACCAGTTCGTCATCCCGTCTACCGAGGTCGGCCTGCTCCGACACATCATCGAACGCCTGGCGAACAGCGGAACGGCTGGCTTCCTGGCGGTCCTCAAGCGCTTCGGCCCTGCCAGTCGGGGCCACCTCTCGTTTCCGGGCGAGGGATGGACGCTTGCGGTCGACTTTCCGGCGAAGCCCGGATTGGCCGGTCTACTCGACGAGATCGACGACTTGATCGCCGGTGTGGGCGGAAGGATCTACCTCGCCAAGGACTCACGCTTGGACCCGAAACACGTCCCGACCATGTATCCACGCCTCGAGGCATGGCGCGAACTCCGAAGAGGTGTCGACCCCGAAGGACTCCTGACCAGCGACCTCAACCGCCGCCTCGGGCTCACCGGCCCCAGGGGTCGATCTCCTAGAATCGCCCCGAGGCAGCCGTGACCGGTGAGCCGACCTACGCCATGAGACAGACCCCGAGGTGTGTTGGATGAGGGATGCGTTTGGGACCGATGGATGTGTGCTCGTCCTCGGGGCCACCAGCGACATCGCGGCGGCGACGGTCCGCGAACTCGCCGCCTCCGGTACCCGTGCGATGACCCTGACGGCCAGACAGACGGCAGACCTCGCTCCACTCGTCGACGAACTCACCGAACAGGGGGTCACCTGTCGAACGATCGAACTCGATGTGGCAGCCACAGCGACGGTGGGGCCGACGCTGGACGACCTCTTTGCGGATGTCGACTACGACCTGGTGCTGTGTGCGATCGGCGTGCTCGATGACGACGAGCGCCACCTGGAGGATTCGGATGCCGCCTGCTCGACCATCACCGGAACGTTTGCGGGTCCTGCGCTCGCCGTGCTCGCGGCCGCCCGGGGCCTCCGGTCCCAGGGGCATGGAACGCTCGCGACGATCACGAGCGTGGCGGCCATTCGACCGAGGGCCGGAGTCGCCCTCTACGGCGGTGCCAAGGCCGGACTGGACTTCCTCGCCCGAGGTCTGAGGCCGACGCTCCGGGAACATGGTGTCAGGGTGCTCGTCATCCGACCAGGCTTCGTCCACACCCGCATGACAGAGGGCCTGTCTCCTGCCCCACTGTCGACCGACCCAGAATCCGTCGCCCGCGACATCGTGCGCTCGCTACGTCGATCACGGACGGTCGTCTGGACGCCACGCCTCCTCCGTCCGATGTTCGCCGTGTTGCGTCTTCTGCCATCCCCGGTCTGGAACCGACTTGCCGCCCGCTGAGGAGGGCAGTCGCGACGACGTACCGGTCGCCTGTTTCGACTTCGACGGGACCATCACGAGGATCGACTCGCTTCCCCTGTTTGCTCTCTGGCTCTCCCCGGTGCGGTCATTTCGAGCCCTGGTGCGTCTCGTCACCGCCGCCGTTCGCGGACGACTGCGGAGTCGGGAGGCTGCCAAGCGACTCTTCGTCGACGTCGTGTTTGCCGGTATGTCATCCGAACGGGTACGGCACCGGGCCGAATCCTTTGCCCGCTTCATTTTCCCACTCATCCGTCGGCGTCGGCTCGTCGATCGACTGACGGCCCACCTTGCCGATGGCGATCGCGTGATCATCGTCTCTGCATCGCTCGAGTGCTGGGTTGCGCCGTGCGCCGAGAAACTCGGAATCAGCGAGGTCGTCTCCACACGTGCCGAGGTCCACATGGACGGACGATTCACGGGGAGGCTCTCGATGCCGAACTGCCGGGGCCAGGAGAAGGTCACGCGACTCGACGAGTACCTCGGCAGGCGCCCATCGGTGCTTCATGCGTACGGCAACTCGACCGGAGACGACGAACTCCTCGGCATCGCGACACATCCCCACAGGATTTCACGCCGCCCGGTATCTCGGGCCAATACCGTGGTTCAGCCCCCCGGCTGAGTCCTCGAGTTTCAGCCGGAAGCGGTCGTCAGCGCACCGGTACCCGTCTACCCGGGGTCGAACCGGCACCGCTACCGGGGCGGGACCGACGGCCACGGCACAAACTTCCGCGGTCACCCTGCCTGGGGAACCTGGAAGGCCGTCACCAACTCGAGCAGCAGTCGCACGCCGAAGCCGGTGCCGCCCCTGGTCAACTCGGCGTCGTCACTGTCGGTGAACGCCGGGCCGGCGATGTCGAGGTGGGCCCACGCAATGCCGTCGGCCACGAACTCGCCGAGGATGATTCCCGCCGTGAGTGCGCCGCCGTATGAACCACCGATGTTCTTCATGTCGGCCACCGACGAGTCGACCATCCTGCGGTAGTCGCCGGGCAGCGGCAGGTGCCACACCCGCTCCCCCGACCGCTCGGACGCCGCCTCGACCTGGTCGAGGAAGCCGTCGTTTCGGCCCATCAGGCCGGCGATCTTCGGGCCCAGCGCCACGATGCAGGCTCCGGTCAGGGTGGCCAGGTCGACGATGGCGTCGGGCTTGGCCTCGCTGGCGAGCGACAGGGCGTCGGCGAGCACCAGGCGCCCTTCGGCGTCGGTGTTGAGCACCTCGATGGTCTTGCCGTTCCGGATCGTGAGGACGTCGCCCGGGCGCGTCGCATCGCCGCCGAGCATGTTGTCGGTCATCGGCAGGTAGCCGCGGACCCGGCAGTCCGGGGCCAGTGTCGGCAGCGCCGAGAAGGCGCCGACCACGGCGGCCGCTCCACCCATGTCCATCTTCATGTCCATCATCCCCTGACCGGACTTGATGGACAGCCCGCCGGCGTCGAACGTGAGCCCCTTGCCGACGAGGGCGATCGTGCCCTTCGCCCGCCCCTTGGGGCGGTAGTCGAGTTCCACGAACCGGGGCGGCCGCTCCGATCCCCGGTTGACGCCCAGGAGTCCGCCCAGGCGTGCCCGCTTTATGGCCGCCTCGTCGAGCACCTTCACGGTGATCCCCTTGTCGCGCGCCATGCGGCGGACCCGGTTGGCGAACTCGGGTGCGGTCAACTTGCCGCCGGGCTCGTTCACGAGGTCCCGGGCCAGCGACACCCCCTCGACCACCGCCTCGCCGCGCCCTACTGCGGACCGCACGCCCGCAGCGGTGCTCCCCACCAGCGAGACCCGTTCGATCCCGCGTTCGGCCTTCTTGGACGTGTATCCGAAGCGGTAGGCGGCCAGCCCGATCCCCTCGACCACGGCCTGGGTCGCCGGTGCCGCGTCGAGTCCCGAGGCGGCGGCGAGGTCGCAGGCCAGGGACCGGTGCTTGCAGGTCGCACGGGCCAGTGTGGCAGCGGAACGCCGGACGGTGTCCGTCGACACCTCGTCGGCACTTCCGAGGCCGACCAGGGCGACAAGGCGCTCGCCGGACGGCAGGACCAGGACCTGTTCCGCCCTGGCCTCGAAGCCCAGGCGGCCGGGTGCCCCGGCGTCGACGCCGTCGGGAAGCCCCGACCCGTCCTCGAAGCCCTCGGTCGTGACGCCATGGGCCACCACGTGGGCGGTCGCCGGCACACGTCGGGCGGTCGTGAAGGTGATCGGCATCGCTGGTCGTTCCTCTCGGGTCAGTCGGCGTCGATGGACCTGGTGATGACGGACTCGCCCTCCTGCCAGCGGGCCAGGGTCCAGAGCAGGTCGGAGAGGCGGTTGAGGTAGGGCACCACCTGCGACCCTTCGGCGACCGCCGACAGGGCGCTGCGCTCGGCCCGGCGGCTCACCGTGCGGGCCACGTCCAGGCGGGCGGCCACCTCGTTCCCGCCGGGGGCGACGAACTCGGTGGGCGGATCGAATCGTTCGCCGGCCTCGTCGATGAGGTGTTCGAGCCGCTCCACCATCTCGGCCCGTACCAGACCTCCGGTGGACTCGAGTTGGTCGAGCTTCTCGTGGTTGCAGGCCAGTTCGGCCATCACCACCCAGAGGTCGCGTTCGAGGCCCAGCAGGATCCCACCCAGTTCGTCGTCGCCGGCGGCCCGTGCGAGGCCGATGGCAGCCTGCGCCTCGTCGACGTCGCCGTATGCCGTCGGCTGCACATCGTCCTTGCGGACCCGCCCGCCGTGGAGCAGGCCCGTTGTCCCGTCATCGCCGCTACGCGTATAGACCCTCACGGCGCCGGAGCCTACTCCCCGACCCCTGTCAGGCCAGCGTGGCGCGGGCTACGAGGTCCATGCCGAATGCGGTGAGGATGGCCAGGTAGAGCAGGCCGGTCGCAGCCATGACGGCCGAGTACTGGCGTTCGCGCAGCGTCACACGGGTGGCGCCGACGAGCAGGATCGTCGCCACGGTGCTGGCCACCCAGTACCAGCCCAGCATCCCTCCGTAGCCGTCGTCGATCGTGCCGGACAGCACCGAGAGCATCCCGGTCGGCCACAGCAGCACGAGCAGTTCGTACGGCCAGAGGATCGCCGTCCAGCGGACCAGTTCGATGATCGGCGCCCGGGCGAGCCCGGGCTGCACGAGGTACCAGTGACCGAGCAGCATGGCGTCCGAGACGGCGCCGAGGAACAGGGCGCCGACGAGCGTTCGGGCCAGGGCCAGAAGCACCGGGTCGCCGGCGTCGATGCCCGCTGCGACGAGCGCGACGAGCCCGAGGAGTGGTGCCAGCAGGTCGAGCCCGGGCGGGAACTCGGGCAAATTCCGGTCGAAGCGCTGTGCGTCCTTGTCGATCCCGGTCATCTCGGCCACCCGGGTCGACCGGCGCTCCTCCTCTGTGCGTTGTCCGGCGACACCGGCCTTCCTGCGCTGCCACGAGACGACGAGGGCGATGCCCGTTGCCACCACGACACCGATGCCGAAGGTCTCCCGGACCGGCACCGGATCGACTAACAGGCCGACG
>Ga0187833_10006076_pt1 | contig 11250 bp, 11 predicted proteins | sample ETNtaG_37_FD_167968 | JGI IMG/M metagenome (GOLD analysis project Ga0187833, IMG submission 167968) | Marine microbial and viral communities from oxygen minimum zone, Eastern Pacific Ocean - ETNP2014_SV_400_PacBio MetaG (Illumina Assembly) | ecosystem: Environmental > Aquatic > Marine > Hypoxic... | reverse complement strand
TATTTGGTGAAGCAAACAACATAAACTCAGAGATAGACTTCTTAGACAACTATGGCAAAGACGCATATCATTCAGGACTGCTTCCTGTTGTAAACAAATACTATCTCTCTTTAGTAAGAGACCAAAACCAAATAGCCAACTGGTTTGACCAACCTCCTGAACGGTTCTTCTTAGTAAGCCCATGTCATGCTAACATATACATGAAAATAACAAATTGCCAATGCAAAGGCAATGAAGACGAAGACGCAGGATTATTCTGGACAGGAAAAACATACAATCTTGCAGATGGAGGAACGACCAACGTGCCTCATTTCGATGGAGAGACTCGCGCGCTCTACAGATTAGACGAAAACGGAAACGCAATAAAAGAATGTTATGCCTCTGCTTATTTCAGATGGGACACAACATATGACACAAAATGCATCCAAATAAATCCAGTTTTAGATGAAGATCAGGATACTAACTATTGCTATCATGGCAAAAACGTCGCTTACGAAGCATTCAAAGCAGGCGTAACTGGCTTAGAGATGGGACTTCCTTTCCTAGGCCTATTATGCGGGCCAGTAGCACCAGCATGTATGGCTGGAATTGGTTTTGTCGCAGGAATGGGTGGAGAAACACTAAAAGCAACAACAGACATAGGCCACCAATGGCCATCTCATAGTTAAAAATGAAAAAAACAAAAAAAAGAATAACAATTGCAGCAATCATCTTAGGAATAATCCTAATAGCCTTAGCTATCTTTTTAATCACTTATGAAAAACCAGAGATAGGCTATGAATATTTCACCATAGAGCCAGAGCCATGGATAGAAGACAACACAGCAACAGAAGAGCCGGATGACATAAAAATCAACGTATTCAAAGCAACAAGAAAAAAAGCAGAGATAGATGCCTCACAGCAAGACTACTATACTGAAGATGACATAATCTCATTCTTCTACAATGGATTTTACAAAGGCAATGATTTCCAGACAACATACCTTAAACCAGAGTTCCAAAACATCTCCCAAGGCATGACTCTAGCTGAGCAAAAAGAAATAGTAGACCAATACACATTAATGAGGATCAGTACAGAAATAGACCCTAACGACGGAATAGTAGATGGACTTATCATGGGAAAAGAAGAAAACAACAACTTTGTCTTTTACATCTTTGTGGATGAAGACTGGAAAAATCAATTAGAATATACAAATATTGTCTGGGGAGGTAAATTCCTTGATTCAACAACCCTCCACTCAAGGCCGTTTGACTTCACTAAATCCAAAAACGGAATCTATATAGACAAGATAGAGGAAGACGTTGATTTCTTTAAAATGAGCCCTATCAAAGGAGGCATAGTTGTTGGAGAGATAAATCCAGAACTTTTAAAAGCCTATTATGATTATCAGGATTTAGATATAACTTTCATGATGTTAAAATAGGGGTGATACCAATGAATAAAAAAGCAATTGAAATCACAATGAGCACAATAGTGATTGCTGCTATCTGTCTTGTTGTTTTAGTAGTTTTAATAGCTATATTCACAAAACAAACAGGAGACGTTTCTAAATCCTTCTCTAATATCAGTACCGGAGCAGGAGACAAAGCAGAGGAATCAATGTGGAACTTAAATAATCTGTTTGGCTGTAAAGAAGAGGATACAAAATGCAGGGGCAATGAATAATATATATGCAGTAATGATAAATGGGAACCAGCCAATAGGCCATGTCCCGAATAAAAAATGAATAAAAAAGCATTAGCAATCAAATTCCTTATTGGACTAATCCTTTTTGCAGTCATAACCCTTTTAGTAGCATTCCCAATACTCTCAAAAATGTTTGGTTTCTTTATATCAGTGCCGGAAACTGGATCAAAAAAGTCATTAGACGCTTTGACTATAGAAATAAACAACATCGGCAGAGACAAGCCAAGAACAGTCCCTGTCTATGTTGATGAAGATCATTTTATCAAAGGATATACAACTGAAGAAAACAAGCCCATGGTCAAAGGATGTGAAGAAGACCAGAGCTGCCTATGCCTTTGCAGCCTAAGAGACACCTGCACCTTCCAGGACAAGAAAATGCAGTGCAAAAGATTAGAGTTTGAAATAAAAGACCCATTCCTTATCAACACAAAATTAGACGAAGGCGACCCCACAGTCCAAAACTGCGAACTAATCAGAGACAATACAGGCGTATCAATCTCTTGCAGCTAAGTCTTGCTCTATCGATTATCATATGCATAAGAGGGTGGAGAACATAGTGTTACAGAAGCAAGAGCAAAGGATGTCTATTCTCCCTATTTTTTATTTAACGTTTTCCTTATTGATTTTTGCTCAATGGTTTTTTCTTTTTTATTTAATATTTATTCTTTTTATTTTATTGATTTTTTAGTAATGGTGTTTTTTCTTTTTTATTAATAATTATTTATTGGTTTATTTTTCTTATTACCTATTCCCAAAACAAAAACCTATTTAAACAACAACTTCTATAATCTAACTAATGCATATTAAAAAAAGAGGAAAGAAAGCTACATTAGAGATTTCTCTATTCTGGTTAATGGATATCCTAATTTTCGCAGTTGTTTTCTTCCTGATGATGATATATGTGGATAAAACAGTAGAAAGCACAACATTTGAAAAGCATTTCCTTGCCAGAGACTCAGCCTTGCTGATAGACACACTATACATTTCTCCAGGAAACACCATAATCAACTATCCTCAAAACACCTTATGGTTCAGCTTCAATTTCAATAAAAACAAAGTAGAGGTTTATGAAGATGAAACAACAAGAAAACCTTCATCATATTTTACAGAAGATAAAAACATGATATTCAATTATAAAGATATCCAGCCAGAAAAAAAAGCAGACCTTGAAAAAACCCTCATCGAAGAATACAATCCGTTTTTCACCTACACTCCAGAACTTGAAGAAGGAGCATCTGTAAAGCTTGTTTTCAGCAAAACAGGAAAAGATATAGTTGTAGACAAACAGGAAAGAGCAAAACTAGACACAAGATTATTGGAATGCCCTTATCTAGAAGAAGAAACAGTCCAGGGAGCTCCTCCAATCATAAGCTGGCTTGTCAATGACCCCAACGAATTAAGCCCAGATCTTATCACTAAGGTAGACTCTGCTCACATCTCTGTAATAACATTCACAGGCAGCTACCCAGATAAAACCACCAACAACATGAAGGCATACATACCTATAGACGAAAATAAATTCAAAAAAAGCAAAAAACTGGCATGTATGATTTTAAACAACATCATAAAAAACAACAACCTAAAAGACACAATAAACAGGAACAGCCTGATAGACATAACCGGCATAAGCATAATCCCATCAGATTCCTTCTCAGTTCTGAATAACGGCAATATCATCGTCCTAATCGAGATGGGCAATACAAACATCGAAGAAAACAAAAACATCCTGCTTAATCAGGACTCCTCCAACGCAATCCAGGAATCAATAAACCGCGCTATAGAAGACATGCTAAAATGAATAAAAAAGGAATATCATTCAACATATTGAACATGGCCTTATTCAGGTTAATGTTCATTACAATACTGTTATTCCTACTCTACTTCTTTTCAACATCATTAATCCAGACAAATATTGATGTAAACAATGTAAGAGACATGGTCCTCTTGAACAGGATCCTGTACTCACCAAACTCAATAAGTTATAATGATAACTACTTAGATAGGTCATACCCCGGAATTATAGACACAGCCAAGTTTAACGATTACACATTAACAAAAGCATTCAACTACAGCAAAAACAAGATAGCAGTCAAACTGGAACTAACCAATCTTGAAAGTAAAGAAGTACAGGAAGCGCACATCAACAAGAAATGGTATGACAGATGGGCTCCTTTAACAAAATTCGAACAGTATGACAAACAAATAGAGTGGAGATACGTTTTAATCAAAGACAACGGCCAGCTGCAAAAAGCCATGTTAAGGATAGATATGGTGACATCAAATGAATAAAAAAGCAGTTTTCATGGGGTTAATGACAGACATATGGGGCTGGATAATCCTATTCTTAGGGCTGTTGTTCTGGTTTACCTTTTTTATGCTTGTTAAGAATAACATCACTTATGAAATAAAAGGAGAATCCACTCACATAATCGCCAACAACCAGCTTTTAACCCTTTTAAGAACACCAGTCAATGAAGGAAACGTAGCCAGCTTAATAGCAGCAGCCTACGAAACAGGAGAAACCACTCAACTAACCTTAGAGTTAAACAGCCTCTTCAACAGCATCTATGACAAGCATGTTTGCTGGAAATTATGGTATTATGAAGATGACGACAAAGAGATTTTAGCTGAAGAAGATTGTCAAAAGAAAAAACAGCTCTTTGATGCAAAAGCAACAATCCCCTTGCATAATTCAGAAATATTAGATATAAGGCTAAACGTCTTAGGATACAAAGAATGAAACTATTCAAACAAAAAAAATGCATGATATTGATACTGTTCCTATCAATCACATTTGTATTCATAATCCTAACTTCTCTTTTTGTCAGAACAGAATACAAAAAGGCAAGTTTCCCAAAAACATTAGGTGAAACACAGATAAACACCCTAGAAACATACCAGGAAGCAGAAAAAGCGCTGTTTTTCATAGACCAGTCAGCAAAACTATCTGCAGAACAGGCAATCTATGACCTAGGCCAGAGCGGAGGCTTTAAGGAAATATCCAGCTGCGGAGAATATTACAACTATGCCTTATGGAATAATGAAGGCAATATAGAATGCTATCCAGAAACTAAAAGCGCTTTATCACATTTCACAGACACATACCTAAACAACTACCTAACAAAATATTCAGCTCAGATTATCCCTCAAAACAACTATGATTACTTAATAAAAGAAAGCAATGATATCACAACCATTTACGGCTTTGCAACAAGAAACCTAGAGTTAGAATTAGCCGGCGGCATTGGAAAACACGCCACAAAACCATCTTTTAAAATAGATATCAACTACAATGTTCTTGATGATTATGCATATCTGGAAGAGAAGGCCGCCATATTATTAGGGGAATGCCCTTACGAAGCCGATATAACAGGATGCGCTAACAGCAAGATAAGCACATTTAATAATGAAAATCCAGATTTAATATTATCTTTAGGCCCTTGTGAGCAAGAAGAAAACCCACCATACAATTCTATAGCAGACCACACATTCAAGTTCTGCGCAACACCCCAAAAACAGTTCTACACATACAATCCAGCAATAGACCCGGAAAAACCAACACTGCAAAACCCGGAAATAAGGTTTGCCTTATACATGGAAGACTTGCCTCCACCTCCCATAAAAAATCTGCTAACACAAGACAAGCCAAATTCCGATAAAACCATTATACTAAAATGGGGCAAAAGCATGGCACCAGATGTTACTAAATACAACCTATACTCTTCAAAAGAGGATTTCTTTAACTGGGAAATAAAAGATAACAAAATAATAGACAATAGCAAACAAATAATCCCTGTCACAATAAACACAGACACAGAGCATAAACTAAAAAGCCTAGACATTACATCAGCTGAATGCGACTTTGACAATACAGAAAAAGAATGCACATTCAAATTCTCAGTTATAAATCAAGACAGCGCTCCAGCCAGCATAGAACTAAAAAACAACGAACCCTACTACATATCTGATGAAGAAAAATACATATATCTTCTACCCATAGAAGACAACGAGCAATACAACTTCGCTATAACCGCCATAGACATAGCAGATAACGAAATAGATAACATCAACGAAAAATGGAAACTAACCCAAGGCAAAAACTACAACCAAGGAAGCTCTGAAGACAAATTAGCACCAGGCATTATAGAACCCAACGCAGAAATAAAAACAAAAGCAACAATCAAAGTCATCGAACTAACATGGGCAAAGCCCTTAAACAATATAGACGGAACACCAAACACTGAAGATGACATAGCAAGCTACAATATCTATTACGAAACAACTAGCTTTGATTCAATAACAGCAGACCTAGTACTCCGATTAACTTCTACAACAACATTAAAAGACATCAATTTAAACAGCTTGGAAAAAGATACCACTTATTATTTCGCAGTAACTGCTGTTGACCAAAACAACAACGAATTCAAAGAACACATCATAACAAGAAGCATTAAGACACCCGAATAATACAACTTCTACATAATCAACCACTCAAACATCTCATGTAGGGGTGGTTGCCGAAAGCGTAGCTTGAGCGCAACTAGGAAATCTCAAGCTCTGCTTGAGGAATTGGGTACAATTAACCCAGTTTTTCCGTGGGCCGTAGACACTTTAGTTGCGCTAATGGGGAGGATATAACTTCGCAACGCTAGTTGCGAAGAGATTACAGAAACAGAAACAATTAAAAACAAATATAGATTTCTCTGAATAATGGAAGATACCAAACAAAAAGAACATTCAAAACTAGAGAAAAAAACAAACCTGTTGTTAGGCTTATTTGTAGCAGCAATTATCGCAGCTAACTTACTAGGCTCTAAAATAACCCAGTTAGGATTCATAGAATTCAGTGTTGGAATCTTCGCATTTCCACTAACCTTTCTTATAACAGATATTATCGAAGAAGTACATGGAAAAGAAAAAACAAAACAGTTTGTCTGGGTAGCTTTCGTATGCGTCATAGTAGTTTTGCTAATGGCAATCCTGGCAGTCTCTTTGCCATTCGCAGAAAGAAGTTATGTTCAGGCAGAGCAATACAACAGGGTATTCGGTATGTCTATCAGGTTTTTCATAGCATCAATAACTGCATTTGTCTTGAGCCAAATGCACGATATCTGGGCATTCAACTTCTGGAAAGAAAAAACAAAAGGCAAATACCTATGGTTAAGGAACAACCTCTCAACAATAGTCTCTCAGCTGATTGACACAGTTGTCTTTATGTTTATTGCGCTATTCTACCTGCCTTTCTCATTCATGCCGGCTATACTAAATACCTCTCCAAAGTTTACTGTCGCATATCTTTTCACATTAATCATTCCTTATTGGCTATTAAAGGTATTTGTAAGCCTCGTCGACACTCCATTTATTTACGCAGGGGTTTATTGGATGAGGGGATATGTATACAAAAAAAAGAAAACTGAAAACTCTTAACTATAATCATATTTGTTGGATTTAAAACAAGAATTTACTCGATGCCTTATAGTGCTTGGAGGCATATTAACAATTTCTGAAATCCGATAAGGATTTAATCCTTTAAGTGTATATTTCTTAATTTTGAGATTTTGATTATTAATTTTCCTAAACCTTTTTTCATAATAATCTATACCAGTTAAAAGTTTTCTTCTTTTATCTGGGTGGGTAAATCCAATAATATTATCATATTTTAGAATAGATTTATTTAATGTTACCTCAATTACAAACTTATAAACATTAGATTCAATTCCAAAATCCTTTAATAATGATTGAATAAATCGAATCTCATCTTGATTTTTTTGGGACCCATTAATAAAGAATTTTCCTTTGTCAGGATTAAAAATAACACAACCTTCATCATCAAAAAAAGCCCTCAAATATATTCTTTTATATTCAGGATACTCTTTTATTATTGATTTATCAAAATTAAGAATATCTAAATACATCAATTTTGAAGAATAATGTAAGGTAGTTATGCCATCTTCCCTAGTATATTGGCATTTTTTTAAACCATATACATATTCTACATCATCATCAAATTCTCTCAATAACTCAGAACATTTATTTGTATAACCCACAGTATATGAATCATATTTACTATGACTAATGTGTCCATCGAATATAGTATGCGCATAAATCCTTACTTTTTCCTTTGTTACTTTATCAAATCCCTCTTTTAAAGGTACCGGATAAATAGGGAATTGAACCTTTCCTTTGATACATTTTTTTATGAAATTAATTGAATAACCACTTAACTGTCTAACTTTCCTCAAAGACTTAACTTTGTTATATAGTTTACAAAGATTATCAATTACCTCTTCTCTCTTAAAATCAGCAACTTCCTTGATAGACCTTATATTAATACATTCTTTTACCAATCTTTTTTTAATTCCTTCCCTGGAAATAGAAAATCGCTTTGCTAAATCACTAAGGGTTGACGTATAATCATTAATATAGATTTGTTTTATCCTATTAATTGTTTTTATAGATATTTTATTCATCTTAATTCACCTCAATTGTATTTCTTTTTATACACACTAAAAAAGAAATATTGTGGTGTTATAAAATGGGACGGTGAGCTTTACTACCTAATTGATTTTTGTTTAAAACTAAAATCATTATTTAGTAGTTATGCGTGTCCTCTTTTTTAGAATTGTTTGTTTAAATACCTTACGCGCACAAATGTCCAGTGGGTTGTGGTATACAAAGTAATGTTATAAATCTAGAATTTAGCTCTTATGGGGGTTATTAATACCCCTTTGATATGAATTGGTTCCTTAGGACCTGAGAACTAACCAACAACTTCTTCAATAGCTTTCTTGCCTAAGACCTCTTTCGCTTTATCAATAAACTCTTTCTCTTTCTCCATAGGCACTATAGCACCTGCAGCCATCTTATGGCCCCCTGCTTCTCCACCAACCTTATCTGTAATGCTTTTTATAACCTCTCGTAGATCAATGTCCTTCTTCTTATAGCCGCCTAATCTTAAGCTGGCCTTCATAGTTCCATCAATCAGATATGCCAGCGACATAATAAATGTCCCCTCTTTTATCCCGTTTGATTTAGAGATAATAGAAGCTACAGTGCCAATCATAGTGGGCATTATCCTGTCTTTAGCATTGATTATGATATACTTGTCATCTACAATCACATCTTCAGATTCCTTATTTTTCTCATACCATTTCATTGCATTGACGATCTCTTTTTTATAGCCGTTTAAGTTCTGTATCGCCCTCTCTTTTGTTTTTTTATCGCCTAAACAGGCGCCGATGCCTAACGACGACTTGCCTAAACGTCCGCACGCATTCAGCAAAGTAGCAAACTCTTTTGCATCTCTCAAAGCGCTTTCCTTCTTTTCATCATTCAGAATGTAAACATCTCCTAAAACATCCTCTGGGTCTTCTTCTCCCAACCTTTGCATTATTATCCCTGCCACCAGCTTTTTTAGTTCTTCCTCAGTTAGATGGACTACTTTCTTCCATCCGTTATCTAATTTAGGGTCAACCCCTACTTGATTAAGAAATTGTATAGCTCCGGATTCAGAGCCAGAAACTCCCGGTATATATGGATCAGTGCTGTACTCTAAAACCTTATGCAATGGCTTTGTTTGAGCGCCAAAAATCCTAAGGCCTTTTATGACCTTTATCTTCTTATTTTTTACAGCCATATCTAATATCCCTTTGTTCAGCCTTAAAAAACCATCCTTTTCACTCTGCATATCCCCCATAGCCCCTATTACTGCCACATGCGCCATATCCTCTATTTTTTTATTTAGTTGCCTGGCAAAAAGAAAAGAAACTCCTGCTCCTGATACCTCTTTACCGCCGTCTATGCCAAATAAATGAGGATTCACATGGATAATGTTACTTTTAACCTTTGTCTCTTCAGGTTTATGGTGGTCAAAAATAAATATAGTTTTATTGCCCAAATGCTCCTTTATGCCCTTTAATTGGCCTGAACCTAAATCTGCAAAAATGAAATATTTATAAGATTCTTTAGAAAGCTCTTTCAAAACATCCTGGTTAAGATGTTGCACTATCGATATGGAATATTTCCTGTTATTGCTGTTCAACATCTTTATAAGAATAGAACAAGCACTTATCCCATCAGCATCCAAATGACTTACCAGCCTTATAGGGTTTCTTTTGTCTAACTCCTTGAATTTCTCAACAGCTATGCCAATACTCTCTTTAAAACGTTCATACTTATCCATCCAAACACCTCTAGAATTTAATTATTTCTTAACCTACAGCTGATATTTAATGTTTTCTTTTCTGTAGAACAACCATCAGACTAAATACCAAACCTCCTTTGCCTCTTCTTATAATCTTCAACTGCTTTTTTTAAATCCTCTTTTGTAAACTCTGGCCATAATTTTTCTGTAAACCAAAATTCTGTATAGCTCGATTCCCATATAAGGAAATTGCTTATCCTGAATTCCCCGCCAGGCCTTATCAACAGATCAGGTTCGCTGTTTAAGTACATATTTTTACTAACTAGCCCCTCATCAATATCCTTAACCATTACCTTCCCTTCTCCTACCTTTTTCGCTATCTTCTTTACAGCATCCACAATCTCTGCCCTTCCACTATAACCCATTGCAAAATTTACCTTATAGTCATCATAACTGCTTGTAGACTCTTCAAGTTCATTTATTGCTTTTTGTACATTCTCAGGAAACAAGTATATCCTTCCAATAAACTTTATTCTTATCCTGTCCTCATGGATTCTATTATCCTTTTTTAACTTATTAAACTCCTTAACAAACAAGCCCATCAGAAAATCTAACTCCTTCTTAGACCTCTTGAAGTTCTCTAAAGAGAAAGTGTAAAGCGTAACTTCCTTAATCCCAATCTCCTTGCACCAGAAAAACAGCTCTTCTACCTTTTTTGCTCCTTTTTCATGCCCCTGCCACCACTTCAGCTTTGATTTCTCACTATAGCGCCTGTTCCCGTCTAGGATTATTGCAACATGCCTTGGAGCTTTCATAAAAAAAAAGAATTAAAAGCAGGTTTATATATCTTTCCTAATCAACAAATTTATAAACCCAGCCACCCCATCTATATTAAGCAGGGGGTGTTTGAATTGAGCGCTGAAAAAGAGATAATTAACTATTGGCTAAATCTGCAGAACTTCTTTACTATAAGCAATATAAAGGTTAAGAACAAAGACATAGGCATATTAGCATTAAAATTAGACAATGAAAAAATAAAAGAAGCATTGCATATAGAAATAAGCTGTTCCATTAGTGGAAATACAGAAACAAGCGATTTGCAGTTAATAAACAAATTCGTGGATGCCAAATTCTTCGATGCAGCAATAAGGAAAAAGATAGGCAAATACAAACTGGAGTCACTAAAAAACCTGCTTGTCTTAGGATCTATGCCCAAATCAAGAAAAAAGGAAATAATAGCCAAATATAAGAAAAAAGAGATAGATATTATAGAATTTGAAGATATAATCTCATCTGTGATGCTGAATATGGATACCCAATATTACAAAAATGATGTGATAAGGACATTGCAATTAGTAAAATATCTTCTGTTGCCAGACCCTATAAAATTAGTTAGTTTGATAAGCAATAAAAAAATTTTG
>Ga0187833_10006071_pt1 | contig 11254 bp, 12 predicted proteins | sample ETNtaG_37_FD_167968 | JGI IMG/M metagenome (GOLD analysis project Ga0187833, IMG submission 167968) | Marine microbial and viral communities from oxygen minimum zone, Eastern Pacific Ocean - ETNP2014_SV_400_PacBio MetaG (Illumina Assembly) | ecosystem: Environmental > Aquatic > Marine > Hypoxic... | reverse complement strand
CGATGTAAGAGATAAAGAAGCAGTGGAAAAATCAATAAAAGGAATCGATGTAGTCATAAATCTTGCAGCATTAATTGGAATTCCTTATTCTTATGTTGCAAGCAGATCTTATATAGACACTAATGTAATTGGCCTGTTGAATATATTGAATGCATCACTTAATTCTAAAGTGAAGCAAATTATATAAATTTCAACAAGCGAGGTTTATGGGACACCAAAAAAAGTTCCAATAAAAGAAGAACATGAATTAAAAGCACAATCACCTTATGCAGCTAGTAAAATTGCGGCCGATCAATTGGCCTTGTCTTTTCACAAATCTTTTGGGTTGCCAGTTAGTGTAATCAGGCCATTTAATACTTATGGTCCTCGTCAGTCAGCAAGAGCAATTATACCAACAATTATAACTCAAGCTCTAGTTAAGAATACAGTTGAAATTGGGTCTATTTCTCCAAAAAGAGATTTGCTCTTTGTAGAAGATACAGTTAGCGGAATTATTTCAGCAATTGGAAAAAAGAATAGCATCGGCCAAGTAATAAACCTGGGGTCTGGCTTTGAAATTTCAATAAAAGATTTAGTAAAAAGAATTGGAAGAATTATGGGAAAAAAAATAAGATTTAAGCATAATAAGACTAGGGTTAGACCTAAAAAAAGTGAAGTATACAGACTGCTAGCTTCAAACACAAAAGCAAAAAAAATACTTAAATGGTCACCTAAATACAAAAATAATAAAGGGCTAGATTTAGGGCTCAGGAAAACTATAAATTGGTTTAAGGATAAAAAAAATTTAAAGAATTATAAAACATCACATTTTAATTATTAGATTTAATGAAAAATTTAATTTTAATTGGAGCGGGCGGTCATGCCAAATCCTGCATTGATGTAATTGATTCATCTAAAAATTTTAAAATTTTGGGATTAATTGATAATACAAGAACTAAAAAAATTTTGGATTATAAAATTTTAGGTAACGATAAATATTTAGATAAATTTAAAAATAATAAAAAAATTTTAGCATTTATTTCTATTGGTTTTATTAAGTCGCCAAGGACAAGAATTAAGATTTTTAATCGAATTAAAAAATTAAAATTAAAATTTCCCGTAGTAATATCTAAATATGCACATGTTTCGAAAAGTTCAAAAATTTTAGAAGGCACCATAGTACATCATTTTGTAGTTATTAATAGCAATGCTAAAATTGGATTTAATTCAATAATAAATACATCGGCCACAATAGAACATGACGTTGTAGTTGGAAATCATTGTCACATTTCAACAGGCTCAATATTAAATGGCGGAGTAAAAGTTGGGGATGGCACATTTATAGGCAGCAGAACTGTAGTCAGAGAAGGAGTCAAAATTGGAAATAATTGCATAATTGGAATGGGGATGATTGTTAAGAAAGATTTGAAAAATTTTTCAGTTATAAAATGAAAAACGAAGAAATTACGGTAATAGCAGAAGCAGGGATCAATCATAACGGAAAAATTAAAACCGCATTAAAAATGGTTGATTTAGCATCTAAGGCAAACGCTGATTATATTAAATTTCAAACCTTTATTCCAGAATTAGTAGCAAGTAATGATCTGGGCTTGGCCGATTATCAAAAAAAAGGAACAAATAAAAAAAATCATTTTCAACTTTTAGAAAGTTTGAAGCTTTCAGAAAATGATTTTAAAAAAATTATATTGAGATGCAAAAAAAAGAAAATTAAATTTTTATCAAGTCCTTTTGACATAGATAGTATAATATTACTTAAAAAATTAAAAGCTAAAATATTCAAAATACCTTCTGGAGAAATAAATAATATTCCTTATTTAAAATTTATTGGATCTCTTAAAAAAAAAATAATTTTATCGACTGGCATGAGCAATTTTCACGAAGTTAAGAAGGCGATAAAAATTCTATTAAAAAATGGAACTAAAAAAAGAAATATAACAATTTTACATTGTAATACTGAATATCCTGCAAATATTAGAAAAATAAATTTAATGTCAATAAAATACCTAAAAGACAAATTAAGATTAAGGGTTGGATATTCTGACCATACCAATGGTTATGAAGCATCTTTAATTGCCCTTGGCTTTGGAGCCACGGTTTTCGAAAAGCATTTTACCCTTAATAAAGGAGCCAAGGGTCCGGATCATAATGCCAGCCTGTCCCCAAGAGAACTGATTAAGTATGTAAATAAATTAAAACTATTTAAGCAAAGTATAGGTCAGTACCATAAAAAACCTTATAAGGAGGAAATGATAAATTCAAAAATTGTTAGAAAACAAATTGTAGCTTCAAAATATATTCAAAGGGGTGAAAAATTTGATGAAGATAACTTAACAACAAAAAGGGCTTTAAAAGGTATTTCTGCTAGCTACTGGGACAAAATTATTGGCAAAACCTCAAAATACAATTTTTTTAAGGACCAAAGAATTAAAATTTAATTTTTTATGAAAATTTGTACGATAACTGGCTCTAGAGCAGAATTTTATATTTTAAAAAATTTAATGTTAAAATTGCAATCTGATAAAAAATTTAGGCAGCATGTTATAGTGACTGGATCACACAATTCAAAATTATTTGGCAAGACTATTAACGAAATAAGAAAGCAAAAAATAAAAATAGACAGTGTAATAGATATTTCCGTAGGTAGTGATAAAGAAATTGATATCGCAAAATCTTTTTCAATGGGAGTAAGATCTTTTTCAAAAAAATTTTTGCAAATTAAACCTGATCTCTTATTAGTTTTAGGTGATAGATATGAAATTTACTCAGCCGCTATAGCGGCTTGCTTAAATAGAATTCCCATAGCGCACATTTATGGAGGAGAAAGTACCCAAGGAGCAATTGATGAAGCGATTAGACATTCTATAACTAAGCTTTCACATATTCACTTTGCGTCTACTAAAGAGCATTATAATAGAGTAAAGCAATTAGGGGAAAACGAGAAATATACTTTTAAAATTGGATCTTTGGGAGTGGAAGCAATAAAAAAAATCAAATTCTTCAAGAAAAAAGAAATTGAAAAAAAATTAAATTTAAAATTTAGCAAAAGAAATATTTTGGTTACATTTCACCCGGAGACATTGAAAAGTAAAAATGTTGTTAAAAAAAATTTTGATAAGTTGCTAAAATGCTTAAAAAAACTTAATGATACTACAATTATTTTTACCATGCCGGGCGCAGATGCAAACTTCAAAGTTATTTTAAAGAAAATTTATCAATTTGTTAAAGGAAGAGAGAAATCATATTTTTTCAAATATCTTGGTCATGAAAAATATTTTTCAATATGTAATAGTGTAGATTTAATGATTGGAAACTCTTCAAGTGGTATAATTGAAATGCCTTCCTTTAAAAAAGCAACTATTAATTTAGGCGAAAGGCAGGATGGCAGAGTTAAAGCAAAAACAGTTTTAAATGTTGATTTTAATGAGAAAAATATTCTAAAAAAAATCAAATATTCTTATTCTAAAAGTTTTAGAAAAATTTTAAAGAGTGCCATAAACCCTTATGACAACGGGAATAGTTCAGATAAAATTATCAAAATTTTGAAAAAGATAAATTTAAACAATATATTAAAGAAAAAATTTTTTGATTATAAATTACAATGACTAAAAATAAGAATTTGCTTTTTGTAAATAGAAAAGAAACTATAAAAAAAGCAATGATAAAAATTAAAAAAAATGGGACCAGAACAGTAGTGGTCATAGATAGCAAAAAAAAGCTACTTGGAACCCTTTCAGAGGGAGATATACAAAAGGCGTTAATAAAAAATAAAAAACTTGTTTCAAATATAGAAGGTATTTATAACAAAAATCCTAAAAAAATTAATATTAAAAATATAAATAAAAAAAAAATTAGTCAAATTTTTATAAATGGACAGTATGGTATATTACCAGCAGTAAATTCTTCTAATATTGTGCAAAAAGTTTTAACTTGGGAAGAAATTTTTAATTCAGAAAAGGAGCAAGTTAATTTAAAAAATATAGATGTTGTAATTATGGCTGGAGGCAAAGGGGAAAGGTTAAAACCATATACTGAAGTTTTGCCGAAACCTCTAATACCAGTGAATAATAAACCAATGTTAGAACATATAATCGAAAATTTTAGCTATTTTAATTTTAGTAAATTTCATCTTGTGCTAAATCATCAGGCAAACTTGATTAAATCTTATTTTCAAACAATAAAGAAAAATTATAGATTGAATTACATTAAGGAGCCCAAACCATTAGGAACTGCTGGTGGCATTTATTTTGTTAAAAAAATCAAATCTGATGATTTTATAATTGCTAACTGTGACACTTTATTTAAAATAGATTATATTAAATTTTATAACTATCACAAAAAAAATAAAAATCTTATAACTCTCGCGGTTTCTAAAACGCAACACATTTTTCCTTATGGATTTTGTAAAATAAATTCTAATAGATTGGTAGCCTTAGAAGAGAAGCCGAAGTTTAATTTTATAGCCAATGCCGGTTTATATTTTGTTAAAAAAGAAATAATAAAACTTATACCTCATAATAAAACCTTTGAAATGACTGATTTAATTGACAAGTGTTTAAAAATGAAGAAAAGAACTGGAGTTTATGAAATACCAACAAACTCATGGACCGATCTGGGTCAATTGTCTGATTTTAAAAAAGCCTTTAAGGAAATCTAATTTATATGTCTATACTGTGCACTATTTGTGCTAGAAGCGGTTCAAAAGGACTTACAAAAAAATCCTTAAGAAAAATAAATAATAAGCCACTTATTTCATATACAATAAGACAAGCAATTAAATCAAAGGTTTTCGATGAAGTAATTGTTTCAACAGATTCAAAAAAAATTCAAAGTGTAGCAAAACTTTATGGAGCGAAGTCTTGGTTTTTAAGACCTAAAAAATTATCTAATGATTATTGTTCTAAATTACTGGTTGTGAGACACGCATTAATTGAGGCCGAAAGATATTTTAAAAAAAATTTCCAGATTTGTGTTGATCTAGATATTACTTCTCCATTAAGAGACGTTAAAGATATAATAGAATCTGTTAATAAATTTAAAAAAAAAAATTGTAATAATTTAATATCTGCCTGTATGTCAAAAAAAAATCCATATTTTAATATGGTTGAAAGATCCGGCAAAGGAGTAAAGATAGTTAAAGAAAAAAAAAATTCAAATAAATTTTCTAGAAGCTTTGCATCTGATTTTAGTTTAACACGTAGACAAGATGCTCCAGAGGTGTATGAAATGAATGCCTCAATTTATATATATAAAAGAAAAGCACTAATTAACAAATATAAATTATTAACTGAAAAGACAGAAATTTACTTGATGCCAAGAAATAGGTCTATTGATATAGATGATATTTTTGATTTAAATTTAGTAAAAATGTTTATTAAAAATGATAAAAAATTATTTAGATAAATTTTCCTTAGAGGGGAAAAAAGCATTTATCGTTGGAGGTTGTGGATTAATAGGATCTCAAGTTACCGAGGCCTTTCTTTCTGCATCAGCGGAAGTTTTTGTCTTTGATAATAATGAAGTTAAAGGAAAATTATTTCAGAAAAAATTTTCAAGAAATAAATTTAAATTCATTAATTTTGATTGTAGTAATTTAAAAAAGTTGGATAAAAAAATAGAGCTATTTTTCAGTAAATTCGGATGTCCTGACATTTTTGTGAATTGTACATATCCTGTTTCAAAAGATTGGAACTTAAGTTCATTCCAAAAAAATAAATTAAGTATATTAAGAAAAAATATAGATATTCATTTAAACTCACATGCGTGGCTTTCCTTTAAGGTTTGTGAAAGAATGAAAAAAAGCAAAAAGTTTGGTTCAGTTATTATGTTTGGTTCAATATATGGAGTACTTGGACAGAACCCTTCTATCTATAAAAATACAAATATGAGTGAAAGTATGAACTATTCTATTATTAAAGGCGGAATAGTGAATTTTTCAAGACAATTAGCATCTTATTATGGCAATTATAAAATTCGTGTAAACGCAATTTGTCCAGGAGGAATAATTGGACATACAAAAGGAATTGCAAAAAAACAAAATAAGAATTTTTTAAAAAAATATATAAAAAATTGTCCATTAAAAAGATTAGGCAAAGCAGAAGAGGTTGCGACATCTGTTTTGTTTTTAGCTTCGGATTCTTCGTCTTATATCACAGGAACCACCTTCATGGTAGACGGTGGATGGTCGGCAATTTAGAAAATGCACTGGTGTAAAAACTGTTTAAATACGTCAACAAGACCAAGAGTAACATTTGACTCCAAGGGTATTTGTAATGCCTGTCAGTGGTCGAAAGAAAAAAAGAAAATAAATTGGTTAAAAAGACAGAAGATATTAAAAAAAATATTCAAAGAAAAAAATTCGTCTTACGATTGTATAGTACCTGTTAGTGGTGGAAAAGACGGATCTTATGTTGCGTACACTTTAAAAAATAAATTTAAAATAAACCCATTATGTGTAACTGTAAGGCCACCATTAGAAACAAGCTTAGGCCAACAAAATCTTAAAAGTTTTATAAACTCTGGTTTCGATCATATACACGTTACTCCTAACCATAGAGCCATGAAAGAACTAGATAAATATGGCTTTAAATATAAAGGCATACCTTATTATGGTTGGTTAATTGCAGTTCATGTTGCTGTTTTAAACGTTGCAGTTTCTTTAGGAATCAATCTAATTTTTTATGCTGAAGATGGAGAGGTTGAATATGGAGGATCTGATGCTACAAAAAATAAACCTTTCTATGACACAAAATATCAAAAAAATATATATTTGGAGGGCGGGTACGAAAATATAATAAAAAAAATTAAACTTTCAAATTCTGAAAAATTTTTTTTTACTTTTCCAAAAGATGATAAATTAAAAAAAATTAAATTAACACACTGGTCTTATTTTGAGAATTGGGATCCTTACAGAAACTATCTATATGCAAAAAAATATTGTGGATTAAAAGAGCAAGAGGAAACAAATTTTAGCACATTTACAAATTTTGCCCAAAATGATCAGATTTTATATACGCTGCATACTTATTTAATGTATCTAAAATTTGGGTTTGGAAGAGCTACCCAAGATGCCGGTATAGAAATTAGAAGAGGTGCAATGACTAGGTCGCAGGCAATTAATCTTGTAAAATTGTATGACAATAATTATCCAAAAGATTTTATACCTTTTTATCTTAAGTATTATCAAATATCAGAAAGAGAATTTAATAAGATTTTAGATAAATGGGCAAATAAGAAACTTTTTAAAAAAATAGACGGGGTATGGCAGCCAAAATTTTTAGTCAAATGAGAAAAAAAGAAATTACAATCATAAATTATGGTATGGGAAATTTAGCTTCGTTAAGTAATGCATTCAATCATGTTGGTGCAACAGTTAACATTTCAGAACAAGCAGAAAAAATTAGTCGATCTGGTATAGTTATTTTACCTGGGGTAGGATCATTTAAAAAAGCTATGAAAGAAATTAAAAAATCAAATATTGATGAAGCTATATACTCAACTTTAAAGAGAGGAAATTTTTTGCTCTGTATTTGCTTGGGGATGCAACTGTTAGGATCTTCTAGCACTGAAGACGAATTTACAAAAGGATTAGGAATAGTAAAAAATAAGGTGAAAAAGTTTGCTCCTAAAGAAACAAATTATAAAAAAATTCCTCATGTAGGTTTTAATAAAATAAAATTTGATCCAGGAAACAAACTTTTTGACGGGCTAAAAGAAAAGAGTGATTTTTATTTTGTGCATTCTTATAGAATGTTACCAGAAAAATTAAAAAAAAATATTACTAAGACAGATTACGGTATAGAGTTTTTGTCATCATTTAATTTGGAAAATATTTACGCAACCCAGTTCCATCCTGAAAAGAGTCAATCAAACGGTTTAAAGCTTTTGGAGAATTTTCTTAAGTTAACGTAATGCTGAAGAAAAGAATTGTATTTACTTTATTGCATCAAGAAAAATCTTTTTATCTAAGTAGAAATTTTAGGTTGCAAAAAGTTGGAGATTTGGACTGGTTAAAAAGAAATTATGATTTTACTCTTATTACAAAGTCGGTTGATGAAATTATTGTATTAGACGTATCAAGAAAAGGGAAAGATATTAATAATTTTTGTAATATTATAAAGAAATTTACTAAGGATTGCTTCATACCAATTTCCGTAGGTGGAAAAATCAACGACTTAGAAATAGCAAAAAGATACATAGACTCTGGAGCAGATAAATTAGTAATTAATACAAACTTATTTAACAAGAAATTACTTGAAAAAATTTCTCACACGTTCGGTGAACAATGTTTAATTGCCTCAGTAGATTTTAAAAGAGAGAATAAAAATTTTAGAGCATATACAAATAATGGAAAAGAAAAAAATTCAAAAGATATTAAGTTAATTTTTAAACTTCTTGAGAAATTTCCAATAGGAGAAATATATCTAAATTCAATTGATAGAGATGGAACTGGAAATGGTTTTGAATTTGATGTTTTAAAACACTTACCCAAAACTCTTAATAAGCCTATAATTTTTTCAGGAGGCGCTGGCAATTACAAACATTTGCTTAAAGCATTAAAAAACAAAAAAATAGATGCCATCGCTACCGCAAATTTATTAAATTTTGTTGGTAATGGATTACAAGAAGCAAGAAATTTAATAGCACAAAACGGTTTTAAATTAGCAGAATGGATATAAATTTTTTCTAATGCAAAAAAAAATACTAATAATTGGAAAAGGTTCTAGCGCCAAAAATCACAAAAAAGCACTAAAAATGTTAAATAAAAATTTGTTAGTCGAATCGGTTTCTTCAAGAACATTAGACAGCGCTTTTGGAAAAAGTTATAAAAAATTAACTAAATTAAATCCTGACTATTTTATAATATGTTCTCCTTCAACTTATCATTACAAACATTTTAAAGTAATAGAAAAATTTTTTAAAAAAAAGATTGTTTTAATAGAAAAGCCGCTATTTGATAAAACAGTAAAGATAAAAAAAAAACCTAATAATAGATATTTTGTAGGTTATAATTTGAGACTCCATCCAGTTTTAATTTTTGTAAAAAAATATTTAAAGAATAAGAAAATCTTCTCCATCAGAGCTAGTTGCTCTTCTTATTTGCCTGACTGGAGAAGACAGGCAAGTTATAGGAAGTCAGTTAGCGGAAATAAAAAATTGGGAGGGGGCGTTCTATTAGAACTTAGTCATGAATTGGATTATTTGACGTGGATATTTGGAAAAATTAAATTATTGAATGTGTTCAATAAAAAAGTTTCAAATTTAAAGATAGATACTGATGATATTTTAAACTTAAGCGCAACAACATCGAAGAAATCTCTAATTACTTTAAATATTAATTTTTTTTCAAAAATTGTAAGCAGAGAACTAATTATTGATGGCAATAATTTTAGTCTATTCGGAGACCTTACAAAAAATAAGATAACTTTATATGAAGGAAATAAAAAAAAGGTTTTTTCTTTTAAAAATTTTAAATTGTTTCAGACCTATAAATTAGAAAATTATAATATGATAAATAAAAGATTTAAAAATTTGTGTTCTTTAAACGAAGGTTTAAGATTAGTTAATTTATTATCCCAAATAAGAAAAAAAACAAGATCATGAAAATTAGTCTTTCAACACCACACTTTTTTGGTCAAGAATCAAAAATGCTAAAAAAATGCATTAGCAGTAAATGGATTTCATCTTCAGGCCCACTTACCAAAGACTTTGAAAATAAAATTAAAAAATACTTAAAAGTTAAAAATATTTTAGGCGTGATTAATTGCACTTCAGCTTTGCAATTAAGCATAAGATTGCTTAAACCCAAACTTAATGAAGAAATTATAGTTCCATCTATAACTTTTATCTCACCTGTAAATGCTGTTATTTATAATAATTGCAAACCTATTTTTATGGATTGCAATAAAAATTTTCTAATAGATGTAGATAAAGTAATAAATTTTTTAGAAGAAGAAACAATTTTAAAAAAAGGAAATTGCTATAATAAAAGAACAAAAAAAAGAATTCTGGCAATCATTATTGTTCACACTTTTGGAAATTTAGTAAATTTAAGCGATAAATTTATAAAAGCATGCAAAGACAGAAATATAAAAATAATAGAGGATGCCGCTGAAAGTTTTGGCTCATATTATTATAACAGAAAAAAAAAACATGCAGGCACATCAGGTTATTTAGGCTGCCTATCCTTTAATGCAAATAAAATAATAACAGCGGGAGGGGGAGGAATGATTATTTTTAGTAAAAAAAGTTTATTTAGTAAAGCCCTTTATTTAGCCACGCAAGCAAAAAATAATTCAACATACTTCATTCACCACGAAATTGGTTACAATTTTCGCATTTCAAGTTTGCATTCAGCTATAGGAGTAGCACAAATGTCAAAAATAAAAGAGGTATTAAAGAAGAAAAAATTGATTCATAATTTATATAAAAAAGAAATTAACAAAGTAAATGGGTTAAAAATCCTTGATAAACCATCTTATTGTGAATCTAATTATTGGTTAAATGTTTTGCTGATAAATAAAAAAAAATATGGAATGAGTAAAAAAAAAATAATTCAAAAATTTAAAAAAATAAAAATAGAAACAAGATCTACTTGGTATCCAAACCATTTGCAAAAGCCATTTAAAAATTTTCAAAAATACAAAATTAGCAGCAGTTCTGAAATGTATGAAAATAGCTTGTGTTTACCCAGTAGTTACAATTTAGATTTAAAATATCAAAAAAAGATAATAAACCTTTTAAAGAATAAATTTAGATAGAAATACTAGGCATTATAAATTAATTTTAGATGTTGTTATTATTACATCCTTATAAATTTACTGAATATTTTTACAAAAAATACGACCTAGATGTCTTAGAAAATAAACTTAGAGCCAGAGTCGAGGTACACGATTTATCCAACATTGTAAATCCTGATTGGGGAGAAGCATTTAAAGGAAAAAGATACAAAAAAGCTAAAGTATTTAACTCAATTTCTGAATGGAAATCTTGTTTTAATAAAATATTAGCAGAAGAAAAAAATCTAGTCGTTTACAATCTTGTAGATATACATAAATTAAATTCACTAATAATACACTATATTATTTTTAAATCTAATGTAAAAGTTTTGCAAATTAGATCTCTAGAAGCTTGTTTCTGTAAAACAAATTTACATAAAAAGATTAATTTCAAATTAATATTTAAGGTTATAAAATTAACATTCACTAATATTTCAAAGATTTTATTTTATATGAAGAGTAAGTTTTTCTCAAAAGTT
>Ga0187833_10006070_pt1 | contig 11255 bp, 13 predicted proteins | sample ETNtaG_37_FD_167968 | JGI IMG/M metagenome (GOLD analysis project Ga0187833, IMG submission 167968) | Marine microbial and viral communities from oxygen minimum zone, Eastern Pacific Ocean - ETNP2014_SV_400_PacBio MetaG (Illumina Assembly) | ecosystem: Environmental > Aquatic > Marine > Hypoxic... | reverse complement strand
CAACAGTTGTGTAAGATTCGATTCTGTTAAACTAAATGTTACATCTGTTTCTGGCATAATAACATCTTTTTGTGGTGCCACTAGTGTTTCTTTTGAAGCATAGAAGTATTTTGCTTTCGTTCCATTGGAAGATATAGTTAAGAACTTATCTTTCAATTCAATTTCAGGTTTGTGGATACTTGTTACCACTCCTAAAAATTCATTTAAATCATAGATACCAAACTCGGCAGAAAACTCTTCCGAAATATCTGCTTTGGCAAATATGTTTCTCATAGTTGAGATTGTTGATAAAACTTTTCCAGGTTTAATTAAAATGTTTGTGTTGATTTCCGAAAAGTTTTTTAAAATGTCTAATGTGTTTTGACTTATTTTCATTATATAATTCTCCTTCAATTATTATTATACCATTATACTAAACTTTATTATAAAAGTCAAGCAAATAAAAAGGGCGCCGAAGCGCCCTCTTTGTTTTGAAATTAAATATTATTTAATGTCAATGAATTTTGGTTTCTTTTCAAAAGTTTCCAAATCTTCCATTCTTTTAACAATGTCTATTTTTTAAAAATATTGAACAAGTTAGGTTTTAATACATCTTCAAACCAGTCTTGCCAAAATTGTTGTGTTTTCTTTTGATATTCTTGGGCTTTCTCAGGTTGTTCCTTTACAAATTTTTCTACTTGTACTTTCCATTCTGCGTAAGTTGGAATATCTAAATCAAATTTAAACATTTTATCTCCTTATTTAATGTCAATGAATTTTGGTTTCTTTTCTTCTGGAATTATTCGTTCCAATTTAACTGAAAGTAAACCATCTTTTAGGTCTGCACCTTTCACCACAACATCTTCTGCCACAGTAAAGCTTCTAGTAAAAGACCTTTTAGAAATGCCTCGGTGTAGGACACTTTCGTCCTTGTCCAAAACATCTTGTTCGTCTTTTGCTGAAGAAATAGTTAAAGTATTTTCTTGCGATTTTACTTTAATATCTTTTTTACCAAAACCTGCAACAGCCAACTCGATTACATAATCGGTATCATTGACTTTGCGAATGTTGTAAGGTGGATAATGATTGATAGAAGAACTATTATATTTATAGATTCTATCAAAGTCATCAAAAAGGTTATCAAATCCAACTGAAAACGGTTTAAAAGGTTCCCAATTCATTAATTCATTTCTTGTCATCTTTGCCTCCTTAAATTAAGCAAGGTTAAAATAAGTACTCGACTAATTCGACATACTCATATATTATTTATAAAAGTTTAGCGTATATTTTGAAACCTTTATATAAATTTGTTTCCGGGATTCCAGTAAACTAGAACCATAATCGCTTAACGCAAATATGGCGATTGTTTTATGCTATTTCTACTTCGCAGGGACAATCGCCAAACCCTAATGGTGTCTTTTGCGGAAGACACTCTACCTCTTAATGTCTGGACTTACGAACTGCCCGACACTACTATTTATACGGCAGAATACTTATAAGCGTATTTCTGTTTACCGTATAAAGCACGGATACCAGCAGATACGATATCCAAAGTATTACCTTTGAACACTTTTCTAACACCTGCTGCTAAAATCGCTTTGGTTGGTGTTCCCAAACGATATGAAGTACCATCTGATGTATCATTAATATACACCATATGTCCTTCTTCTCTTAAAGTATCGACCATTGCTCGTGGTGAGGTAAGGTCAAATTTAGTTCTCAAAGTTTTCCATGTTACTGGTTTACCTGTTGAAAGTAAATTTAATACTTTTTGTTTTTTTGTTAAGGCTTTTCTACCCATAATCTTAAACTCCTTCAAGTCTTTTGTTGCCGTTGTAATACATATTAAATAGTGGCAACTTTTCTATCTAATAAATTCTTAAACCTTAAAGGTTTTGATAGGTGCCTATCCGTCTATAGACCATGCTTCGTAAGACACCTATCAAAACTTTTAATGGGCTGTGGATAGGCACGCAACTGATTTTATCCACAATTAAGTATGTTAACTAGTATTGCCTGCATACACCCAAACTCTTAATCTCCTTCTCTCAATCTTTTTAATCTTTTTTCTTTTGCAATTCTTCTTAATGATTCTTTTAATTTTCTTTGTTTTTTTAAACTAGGTTTTTCATAATGTTGTCTTAATCTTAATTCCCTAAACAAACCATCCTTCTGTAACTTCTTTTTTAAAACTCTTGATGCTTTCTCAACATTATTATCTCTTACTATAACCTCTATCATCCTTGTGGTCCATCTTTTGATTCATTATTAACTTTGTGTACATAATGTTCTACTTCAAGTTTATCTTTAAAGTAATCTAACAGCCAAGGGTTATCTACAAATACTGTCATCAATCCATTTGCTAAAGTATTAACAATCTTTTCTTCTTTCACTTCTTTTAAATCTTCACTCAAACCATATTGATATATTATACCGTGTAAAACTTCATGGAGAATTGTATTAGCACCGTGAGCACTATTGATAGTAGAACCTTTAATACCAATCTTTCCTTCTTTGGAAAAAAACTCTCCTTCAGCATCTTCGGTGCTTGCAAAAGAATCTGGCCAAATATCAAATTTATAATTCCGATATCCGATTTTAATATAATCTTTTAAATTCATATCTACCATTATACTAAATTTTTTTATAAAAGTCAAGCAAATAAAAAAGCGGAATTAATCCGCTTTTTGATTTTAATTATAGAGATAATTCGGAATCTAATTTATTAGATTTTTTTAAATTAAATTCTCTATTAACGAGTCTTAAATTTGTAATCTCATTACTGCCTTTTCTACTTAAAGGTTTAATGTGGTCTACATGGTATTTTTCTTCAAGTATCTCGTGGAGTGGAATACTTTCTCCAGACGCTGGGTCAAACCCATCTTGTTTTTCCCAAAGTTCATATCTATATTTTTGATATGAATTTTCTCTTGGAGTGTATTCAGCAATTACATCTTCATTACCAAGTAAGTTTTTAAACAAATCGTCTAAATACATATTCATTCGATATTGTAAAATAACTGGTATGTTTTTTCTTAACATACGAGGGAAATCAAATTGTTCTTCATCCCCATTTTTTCCAGTAGGAAGTTCATATGTTTTTTTACTTTGTAATTGTTTGATTACAAAAGACTTGAACCAAAGGTAAAACTTTCTTTTATCTTTGATTATAATATTTTTGTCTTCCAATACTCTTATTAAAACAAATAAATCGTAGAAAATAAAAGTCTTTGTATTAATTTTATCAGTATTCGATTTACTAATAAATTTACAAAAATCTGTGAAACTTTTAGCAAATTTATCTACAAATTTTAATGCAGCATTATTATCTGTTTCATCTTTATACATTTTCATTTTAAATGTATCAGAAGTTTGTTTGTCATTTCTATATGAATATCCTATTAGACAATTTGCAATAAAATTATCAAATTGTAATCTAATAATTTCATTTTCACTAAAAAGATTTTTCATATAATTAAGATTCTTTTCAGACAAATTTTTTATTTTATCTGCTAAATAATTAATTATACCATTTCTCTTTTCGGCACCGTTCAAAGTCTTACCGTCATTTACTCTTAAAAATAAATTAGATATTTCTTTTCTGGTTGCTTTTGATACTACTATTAAATGAATATCACAATTATTAATTGCGGTAAATAATTCTCGTTCATTTCTTGTAGTTGCGGCTTTAAGTGTTGTATGGTTGATAGATTGTGGCAATTCAACAGCATAGTTCTCATTAACTATTAATGATTTAACTTTAGGAAAATCAAAAAGGTCATTTTTAAATTTCAGTAAAGCGACACATCTGTTCCAGCCATCTACAACAATATATCTAAAGCCTTTCTTTAAGATATTTTTGAAGTATTTTTTATCTTCTTCTGAATCTGCATTTTTAAAGCATTCTTCAGCGTCAACGATAACTAATGGTGTTACAGCATTTCCAGTTGCAGCAGAAATTAAATATTCTTGTTGCATTGATTTTGGCCATCTGGAATCAATTCCTTCAACATCAATGTTTCCATTTTTGTTTATTGCAAATTTTCCAACTTGGAAGGACTTATCAAGGAATGATAAGTTTAAGTATGTTTCGATTAAATCTTTATATTTAATAGAAACTGGTTTTGATTTTAACATATTCTTCTTCTTTCTCCGACCTTAATCGGAATACTCAAAAACACTATTGTTTTTGATATGTCTCCATTATACTAAATTTTTTTATAAAAGTCAAGCAATTTGCTTAAAAAAAGGGCGAATCGGAATCCGCCCTTACTACATTATGAGATAGATTTTATTGATTTATTGGATCAACTTCCTCACTATCATCGGAATCTTCAGGTTCGATTGTTGCCTGACCCCAACTGGTTACATCTTCTCCGCCATCTATTTTTGTATATAAATCAGCAAAAGAGGTTTTAGTATCAGTATCAAATCGGTTAGTACATAATTCTATTGCTTTCATTTTATCTTTAAAGATAGCAAATGCTTCGATAATGTGGACTAATCGGCGAGTAGAAATTATTTCATCAACTCCGCCTTCGTAAAATGTTTTTCTGATAACATCAGCCCAAGTAACTAGATTCTTACCAAATTCTTCATCCATTTTTCTAGTAAGATTTCTCTTACTCATAACATTGGTAAGAATTTTATTCTCAATTTTATTAGTTGGGTATACTTGTTCAACAGTAATTGGAAATCTTTCCAAAAATGCTTCGTTTAAGATGTTAGTTCCAATGAACTTTCCATCTTCACTACCTTGCCCTTTAGTATTGGCAGTAGCAATCACATTAAACCCATCAGCGGGTGCAACAAATTTATTAATTTTCTTTAAGAAAACTCCGTTACCTTCTAGTATCGGTTGTAAACACATAACTTTATTAGAAGCAAGGTCAATTTCATCTAACAATAAAAGAGCGCCTCTTTCCATTGCTTCAATAACTGGTCCGTTTTGCCAAACAGTTTGACCGTCTTGCAATCTATATCCGCCGAGTAAGTCATCCTCATCGGTTTCAATAGTAATGTTAACCCTAATGCACTCTCTTTTTGTTTGAGCACAAGCTTGTTGAACATTCATAGTCTTTCCGTTTCCAGAAAGTCCAGTAATAAAAATTGGATAAAATTGTTTGCTTGAAACAATTTGTTTGATATCTTTGTAATGCCCCCAAGGAACAAATACAGGATCTTTAACAGGTACGATATTACCTGTTAAACTTGAAACAATAAATGCTGCCTGATTAACTGTTTCAGTAACATCTGCTGTTTCGGTTTTTTGAGTAACTTTTGAATCTGTAGTCTGTGGAACTTTAATATCAACTCCGTCAACTGGTAATTGATATATCCCTCTTCCGATTTTATAAGTAGATGATTTTAACCAACTAGGATTTTTAAATCCTGAAGTTTTAATAAAATCATTTATTTCGGAACGACTTAATTCAGATTTTCCGTAGTGAGCGTGTAATGCTTCAACTACTTCTTTTTGAATATTATTTAATGTAGTCATTTTTCCTTTCATAATATAGTTTTTTGTTAATATACTACCAGTATATCAAAGATTCGGACAAAATTCAAGCGAATAATGGACTAAAAAACCCTTGTTTTCTGTCAAATATCCATTTTCTTTGTTCTTGTTTTGTTCTAATCTTTCAAAATGGGGGTAAAAACCCCCACTTTTTGATGTTTTTTGATGTCTATTGGACATTATCCTCAACATTATCACTTACAGAATCAGTAGAAGATTCGGTTTTCATAACTTGCCCTAATGTAGGCAAACTATATTCCGCTCTCTTTAATCTGTAAGTAAGGTTTTTCATAAGCCAAGCAGGTTTCTTAATACCGTGTTTACCTTGTAAAGATATAATATCTTTTCTAGTAATAGTATTAGTAAATCCTTCCTCATTTGCTAATTCAACAAATGATTTTTGACTATCTGAAAGTTTTATATTTTCCATAATATATGTTCCCTTCAATTTAAGCAACTTGTGAAATAAATCGGTTCATTACAACTCTACTTTGTCTATTTGACTTTAAGTTTTGAGCAAACAATCTTTTTATTTCTCCCTTTTTAGCATTATCAGATGGTGTTGCCATTTGACCATCTTCAACTTGCAAATCATCTCCTGCAAGGAGATAATATTCATCATAACCTGTATTATCTTTAACAACTAGAACTTTATCTTTTCTATATTTTGCCATAACTTCTCGTCTATTAAATAATTTCTTTTTCTTATCTGACCAACGATTCCATTCTGGAAAATATTTGTCTAAAGTAAATCGGTCTATTTTTCTTCTAGCAGAAATATAAAATCCAATTACTTTAGAACCTGTTTTAACTCTTAATGCTTTTAATAAATTCTCGGTCATATCGTGTCTACGGTCATCATTTAAATATTGATTTTTTGTTTCTCTATCAACCATAATATGATTCGTATCATAATCTAAATTTTGCAAAAGATAACCTTCTTTATGAACAGCACAATATCTATCTTTCTTTTCTTGTTCTGTAGGATTTAAATTAACTATTCTTTCATTCCCATCACTTGCACCATCAGTTAAAAATACTGTATTCATTTTATCAATACCATATTTTAATTGAAAGTCTTTAACCATTTTCATCGCTGCCATAATAGTATCATTTAAAGGTGTAGAACTTAATCCATAACCTTGTGGTGATTGTGGTAAATTTGACCACATATTTTGTTCATCTATTTCTTGCTGTGTTTGTAATCTTCTTCTATAATAATAATAATTACTATGATGTCTACTTTTACCCAAGGCATATAAATTAGTCATCCCTTGTTCGTATTCTTTAGCATTCATTCTTGAAGATATGAAATTCAACATACGGAAACTTTGGTCTATTGATAAATCGTTATCCTGATATTCTAGTTTTGCAATTGCTTTTCTTGATTCTTGCCAACGACCATTATTGAAAGCATATACTTCAAAAGGTATATTAACTTTTTTACAAAACATAGTTAAATTCATTAATTGTTTAATAGTATCAAATAATTTATCACTCATACTACCTGACCAATCAATAAACATCATCAGACCGTGGTTCTTACCATCAGGTAGAACTGTTAGTCTTTTAAAAATGTCATTATTAAATTTATAACTGTGTAATTTTAATGGATTAACAACACCAGAATTACTTGTTTGTGCTCTTCTGTATGCTGTTGCTGCTTTTTTCATTTCAAATTCTTTAACCATATAACTAACTGCTTTGGAACTATTTCTTTTAAACAATTTATAATCAGCAACTAATTTAGTCCAAGCAATTATTCTATCTTTGTTTTCCCATCTTTCGCCTCTATCATTAATCCCATAAAAGAAGTTTGAATGATATTTTCTAAAATCACTTAAAACTAATTTATAGTCAACTGTAAAGTCTTTATGATTTTTAAATTCGTGGATATAAAAATATTGATTTTCTCTAACTGACTTATCTAATAAATCTCCCTTTTGTGATTCCCAAGATTTATCAGTTTCAGCAACTGGTTCATTTTTATCCCAAGATTGTTCTTGTTCTGTTCCTTGATGGCCTCTATTATCTCCAAGTGATTTATTTTCTTCTTCTTTTTTATCTTCTTCTTTTGAATCTTCTTCTTCATCATCACCTGAAGCAGAACCCTTACCTTTTTCTTCTTCTTGTTCTTCTTCTGATTCTTCTTCTTTGTTTTTTTGTTCTTCTGAATCTTGATTACCTTCTTGTTCTCTCATTTGGTCTGAATCATATTCTTCTGAATCTTCATCAGTATCACCAACTTGAAATTGGTCTATACCTTTAGATTGCATTTCAGATTTACAATAACTTCCTAATTCTTCTGCTAATTTAACAACATCATCAAAAGTTTCTAAATCTTCCATTCTTTTAACAATGTCTAATTCTTTTTTATTTGTAAATTTTACTGTTGATTCAACTATTGAAGATTTAAAATGAATATTTAATCTATCAATAAGAAGCATATTATTAACATCTTTTTCTTTAGTGCCGAAAAAGTTTTTACTAATTAATTCTTTATAACCTTTAATAAATGATTGTTTTAAACCTGGATATCTTCTTCGGATCAGTTTTTCAATTCTTGCATCCTCAATAACATTTAAAAATGAATGTTGAATGCCCTTGTCTATAGCTTTTCTCCAACCATCTTCAGGAGTGAATAAAGCGTGTCCGACTTCGTGTGAAATTAATAAATCAATAACATCATTCCCCATATTTTTCCAGATTGGAAGAGTCAAGACTCTATTCTTTACATCAAAAGATGCTGTCTGAACTTTTTTATGTTGAATTGAAATATTTTCAGTTGCTAATAATTTTGCAAGATACCCTTTGGATTCTTTATTAATAACAACGGTTTTTGATTTATTTATCATATGTGTACCATTGTACTAAAGTTTCGGATAAAAATCAAGCAAATAATGGACTAAAAAACCCTTGTTTTCTGTCAAATATCCATTTTTATTTGTTGTATTTTTACAACAAATCGTATGTTCTCTATTTGTTCTACTGCGAATCGTCTACTTTTTAAAGATAAAAGTAGGTTCAAATTTGCGACCTTCAATATCAGGTCTTTTATATTCACCCATATACTGTTGTTTTTGTTTCTTTTCAGTAGTATCTCCGTCTAATGTAATGACTTGAGGAGTGCCTTGTTGTGTAGATAATGATAACCACCAAGTATCTGTATGTTCAAACCCCACATCTTTTGCCATTTGGACTGTATCTTCCTCAAATGTTTTATACTGTTTTGTATTCGCAACATTTAATGCTAGATACTTACCTGTCTTTAATCCGATATATGCATTAGCAATAGTCTTTTTTAAAAAATGTTCTTTCCACATATCTTCTGTATCAAACTTAATACTGGATTGTTCTGGTTCTTCTCCGTATGCTTCCCATCCAAAATACGGTGGACTTGTAAAGACAAAATCAAAACTTTCTTCTCTCGGAATAAATGTTTCACTACCTTGTCTTAATAATTTATATAACTTATCAACTATTCCATAATCGTGTCGTATCTGTTTTAGTCCAGTATGTGTCGGAATGCAAGGATCGGTACCCACATAGTTTACCCCAGCTGCAATCGCACCCAACAATCTACCACCATACCCCATTGATGGATCCCAAACAATGCCAGCTTTCGTACCTTCCAATACACTATCTTTTTCCACAAAGACATCATACATCGCTGCCGCTGCTGTCGGTCTGAAATTTGATACCATTTGAGTACCAGAGTATCTTCTTAACATAGACCGCATATCTGATTCAGTAATCATATGAGCAGGTTTCTTTTGAAAAAATGTTCCAGTTAAAATCTTATTTAATCCTTTTTTTAAATGTTCTTCATCATTCCATATTTCTATAGGTGTTCTCATCTTACCACATTGGATATCCCAAGCGTGTTCCATATACGACCATGCAAGGTTTAATCCGTGTGGTGATTGACCTATGATTTTATTCTTTCTGTCAATCAATGTATCTCTTTTAAAATACATCAACTGATTAAAAATATTATCACGCCACTTTCTATCTTTAGGGTAATATGGAAATCCTTTTTCTTTCCAATTATCGTGTGTTTCTTGTAATATGTCAAACATTAATTTGGACCACAAGTGCTCATTAAGATTAATAATAGTAATATTATTACAGCAATCTGAAACATTTTAAAATTCTCCTATGTAATGGCATTTTTCTCATCTTACCATCGTTCCAATATTCAAGCCAAGGACCACCCTCAACTCTACCATATCCAACAACAACTGGATACTTTTGATTTTTTGCTTCTTCTTCAAAACTTTTATATTTTTTCTTCCACCTGGTCATACAAATATACATCGCCAGGTAATGTTCCTCTTGCCCAAGATGTTCCTCCAATTAGTTTCATATTATTCCTCAAATAAAATCTTTTAGCAATTTCATTATCACTTCTCACGCTTAAGAAAACTCGTCTTTCCGTCCATTTAAAAAATCGTTGGAACACCTCACTAGCGGAACCATTTCTGTTCTTGGCAGCAATTTGATGTAAAATACAATCGTTGGGTTGCATAATTATCTTTTGATTCATTTCTCCCATAGAACTTTTATCCCATTTATAATTTCGTTTATAATAATTATATGTAATTATAACATCATTATCTAATATAAGGTTACCACTAGCAATCATTCTTCTCATATAATCTGTTCGTATATGAGGAAACCATTTCTTATGTTGATAAAATATTTCCTTTACCGTTTCAAAATCTTCCGTTTTAGCGTGAATCATAATGCTATTATAACATAAAACAAATCAAATGTCTATAAAATTAAATTCCGTAATTCTTGATTGACAAAACAATCGGCAACTAAATGTATTCTGTCAATCCCACTCTCATTTCTGACAGCGTGTGGTTTTGTTACATCGGCATAATAATAGTGTCCAGTTTTCAGATTATATTCCGTTCCAAGCTTGTCTCTGTGTGTATGGTTCTAAAGATAATTCTTTTAATATAGGTCTATTCATTTTTTTCTCCATATATATTGATTCATTATCATAATGTTTTGTCTTACTTTCTTCCAATCCTCATAATCTTCTCCTTCAATTCGCCAGTTAGGATCATCTGGCACATAATTTTTAGGGGGCATTTGATATTCTTCCTCTTTCATATGCAACCATAATAATTCTGTAGCACTATCTTCATCATACCCTATAATACCATCTGATAAACCACAAACCTTTTGAACAACTGCACGGCACCAATCTTTATTAAATTCCTTTTGCCGTTGAAAATCATAATAAGGTTTCAATTCATCATACTTATCTTTAGGTATTGTCATCATCATCATCTTCCTCTAAAAAATCTTCTCCATAATGCTGACCTAGTCATTGAAACGGCTGTAAATATTAATGCAATTTGAAAATTCTCAAATATCGTAGGGTGCATATTAAACAATGGAAATATTGTCAACTGAATAAGTATTGACAGGAAGAATCCACTTCCTACATCTATTACACTTTCAATCACATCTTTACTAATGAATTGTCTTGCCATCTTTTTGTCTTTTTAAAACCTTCTCTATTTCTTTTTTCGCTTTTACTTTTGCTCTGTCCCATTTAAACTTGCTCACCAAATCTCTAAAAACATATCCATTCATATGTTCATTTTCGTGCTGGAAAATCCTTGAGGACATTCCATGCAAGTGCTCTTCTTTCACTTTTTTATTTTCATCTTCATATTTTACGAACACCCATTTAGGTCTCCTGATTGCTAAAAAGATAAAAGGAAAAGATAAGCATCCT
>Ga0187833_10006066_pt1 | contig 11261 bp, 21 predicted proteins | sample ETNtaG_37_FD_167968 | JGI IMG/M metagenome (GOLD analysis project Ga0187833, IMG submission 167968) | Marine microbial and viral communities from oxygen minimum zone, Eastern Pacific Ocean - ETNP2014_SV_400_PacBio MetaG (Illumina Assembly) | ecosystem: Environmental > Aquatic > Marine > Hypoxic... | reverse complement strand
AGTAACAAAAAGGATGGCTTAAAAGATGGAAAAACAAAATATTAGAATTAAACTTAGAGCATATGACAACAAAATTTTAGATCAGTCGACACTTGATATAATAAATACTGTAAAAAGAACAGGTGCCAACATTAAAGGTCCTATTCCACTACCAACAAAAATAGAAAGGTATACGGTCTTAAGATCCCCGCATATTGATAAAAAAAGTAGAGAACAATTTGAAACAAGAACACATAAAAGATTGATCGATATTGAAGAGCCAACACCTCAAACTATCGAAGCATTAATGAAATTGGATTTAGCATCAGGAGTGGATGTTGAAATAAAGATATAAGGTAACAAATGAAAAATATTGGTTTAATTGGAACAAAAATTGGAATGAGCAGAGAATTTTTTCCCATAGGAATATCTGTTCCAGTAACTGTTATAAAAATAGAAAAGGGAAGAGTGATAGACTTAATTACAAAAGATAAAAGGGGGTATGATGCTATTAAGGTGGGGTTTGGAAAAATTAAAACATCTAAATTAACTAGGTCTATGAAGGGTTTTTACAGTAAAAAATCTACAGAACCCAAAAAATATTTAAAAGAATATAGGGTAGAAAATATATCAGACTTTAAAGAAGGAAATGAAATTGGATTAGAAATTTTTAAAGATGTTAAATTCGTTGATGTTACATCAAAAAGTATTGGAAAAGGATTCGCTGGCGTTATGAAAAGATATAATTTTTCAGGTTTAAGAGCATCACATGGAGTATCAATATCTCATCGATCTGGTGGGTCAACTGGACAACGTCAGGATCCCGGGAAAGTATTTAAAGGAAAAAAAATGGCAGGACACATGGGAGATAAAATTAGAACAATGTTGAATTTAGAGATAATTAAATCAGATCTGAACAATGATTTAATATACTTAAAAGGTTCTATCCCAGGATCAAAAAACACATTAGTATTCTTAAAGAATTCGGTTAAGAAAATAAATAAAAAAAAATTATTAGAAAAAAATAAAATGGTCGAAAAAAAATGAGTGTTAAGAAAGAAAAAATAATTACAAAAGTTTAAAAAAAAGAAGAGATACTAAAGAAAGTATAAAAAAACGATATAAAAAGTGAATAAATAATGAAAATAGATAGTATTAGTATAAAAGGTAAAGTAACAGCATTTGAAATTTCAGAAAAAATATTTTCTTCTGACTTAAATAACAAATTAGTCGGACAAGTACTTTATTCTCAAATAGCAAATTCAAAACCAAGACTTGCAAAAACAAAACAAAGAAATCAAATAATAGGCTCTACAGCCAAAATTCATGCGCAGAAAGGTACCGGAAATGCAAGACATGCAAGTAAAAAAGCACCATTATTTGTTGGCGGTGGTGTAGCACATGGTCCTAAAGGAAAAATTTATAAAGCAAGAAAGATAAATAAACAGGAAAAAAGAATTAGTTTAATTAGTGCAATATCTAAAAAAACTAAAGATAAAAATTTAATAATATTTGAAGATATTAATGAAAAAATTACTAAAACAAAACATTTTATCAAATTTTTAAAAACGAACAGAATTGACAATGCTTTAATTGTTGTAGATTTAAAAACTAAAAAAAATATTGAGTTATCGGCAAGAAATATTCCTAATATAAAATTAATTGATGCATCTTATCTGACTACATACGATATCTTAAAATATAAACAAATTATGTTTACTGAATCTTCAACTAAAGAATTAGAAAAAAGGCTTTTATATCATGAATAAAATAAATTTATATGACAGTATATTAAGTCCAGTGGTAACTGAAAAATCAACTAACTTATCTGAAATAAATAAAGTGGTATTTAAAGTAAATAGATTAGCTGACAAAAAATCTATTAAAAAAAGTATTGAAAAAATTTTTAAAGTAAATGTTATTAAAATAAATATAATTAATAAACAGAGTAGAATTAAGATAGCAAGAGGTAAAAAAGTTAAAGTTCGAGGGTACAGGAAAGCAATAATTACATTAAAAAAAGGTCAAAATATTGATTTAACCACAGGCATATGAGATGACATTAAAAACATTTAAACCTTATACAAAATCAACCCGAGGAACGGTTATTATTGGAAAGAAAGAGCTTTGGAAAGGTAAGCCGATCAAATCACTTACATTTGGAAAAAAATCTGCTTCTGGAAGAAATAATTTGGGACGCATTACTTCAAGAAGAAGAGGATCTGGACATAAACAAAAATTTCGTAAAATAGATTTTTTTAGAAGCAAACATAACATTGAAGCAGTGGTTGAAAGAATTGAATACGATCCGAATAGAACTTCGCATATTATGTTAGTTAAGTATGAAGATGGAGAAAGAGCATATATGCTACTGCCTCAAAAAATAAAAATTGGAGATAAGATTATTTCGGGAAATAAAAAAGAGATAAGGATAGGTAATTGCATGCCTTTGAGTGATATTCCCGATGGAACGGCAATACATAACGTTGAAATGAAACCCGGCGGAGGTGCTAAAATTGCAAGGTCGGCTGGTTCATCCGTTCAAATTACTGGTTCAGATGGAGAATACTCAATAATAAAACTAGCATCAGGTGAAATTAGAAAAATAATTAGTAGGGCAAAAGCTACCATTGGTGTTTTGTCTAATCCTGATCAAAAAAATATAAAAATCGGTAAAGCCGGAAGAAACAGATGGCTAGGCATCAGACCAAGTGTAAGAGGGGTAGTAATGAATCCTGTGGATCATCCTCATGGCGGAGGTGAGGGAAAATCTTCTGGTGGCAGAAATCCTGTTTCACCATGGGGACAATCTGCGAAAGGATTAAAGACAAGGAATAATAAGAGAACAAACAAATATATTATTATGAGAAGGAAAAAGAGAGTTTAATTTATGGCTAGATCAGTGTGGAAAGGACCGTTTGTAGATCCAAGTTTAATTAATAAAATTGAAAAACAGAAGAATGCAACAAAAAATGTGAAACCAATTAAAACTTGGTCTAGAAACTCCACAATAATTCCTGAATTTGTAGGAACAAACTTTTTGATACATAATGGAAAAAAATTTATATCAATTACTATTTCTGAAGATATGGTTGGGCATAAACTTGGTGAGTTTTCACCAACTAGGCAATTTTCTGGTCATACTCCAGCAGATAAAAAAGCTAAACAAGTAGCAGAAGCATCTGCAGCAAAGAAAAATTTAAATGAAAAAAAATAAACAAGTAATAAATAAAGAAAATTTAGTCAAATCAGTCAACAAAAATGTCAGGAGTAGCACAAGGAAGATAGGATTAATTTTGAGAGTCATAGTTGGAAAAAAAGTTGACCATGCTTTACGAGATCTAACGTTTGCTAACCAAAGAATATGTAAAGAAATAAAAAAGACTATACATTCAGCTGTAGCTAATGCAGAAAATAATTTTCAATATAATATTGATAAATTGTTTGTAAAAGAAGCATATTGTGGCAAATCAATCGTAATGAAAAGATTTAGACCTAGGGCAAAAGGAAGAGCAAGTCCTATAAAAAAACCTTATAGTAATGTGACAATTATATTATCAGACAAACATAGAAAACTGGAGGATTATGGGACAAAAAGTTAATCCCATCGGTTTTAGATTAGGTGTTAATAGAGGGTGGGACTCTGTTTGGTTTGCAAATAAAAAACAATTTGGAAAAAATCTAATTGAAGATTTCAAAATTCGAGAATATATAAAAAAAAATGTTGTAAACTCAGGAATATCTAAAGTTATGATTGAAAGAACGGCAAAAAAATGTTTTGTAACTATTTATACTTCTAGACCAGGTTTTGTTATTGGAAAAAAAGGAAGCGATATAGAAAAAATTAAAAAAAAATTATCCAAATTGACCAGTCACGAGGTTACCTTAAACATTAAAGAAGTTAAAAAACCTGAATTAAATAGTTATTTGGTTGCTGAAAACATAGCTCAACAGCTAGTAAAAAGAATTTCTTACAGAAGAGCCATGAAAAGAGCAATACAGTCCGCTCTAAGACTGGGTGCTAAAGGAATAAAAGTTTGTGTAAGCGGAAGATTAGCTGGTAATGAAATTGCCAGAACTGAATGGCTAAGTGAAGGAAGCATTCCCTTGCATACTTTAAGAGCGAATGTTGATTATGCTGAATCAGAAGCTTTAACTACATATGGAATGATAGGAGTTAAGATTTGGATATATAAGGGGAAAATATTTAGAAAGGAATTCAGTCAAGAGACTAATAAAATTTAATTATGATGCAGCCAGCAAGAACGAAATACAGAAAAGCACATAAGGGGCGAATTCACGGTAAGGCGACCAGGTGTGACAAACTTAATTTTGGTGAATATGGAATAAAAGCCCTACAACCAGATAGAATTGTTTCAAATCAAATTGAAGCAGCGAGAGTAGCATTAACAAGATATATGAAAAGAACGGGAAAAGTATGGACAAGAATGTTTTCTAATATTCCTGTGTCAAAAAAGCCTACAGAAGTACGTATGGGTAAAGGAAAAGGAACTCCAGAATTTTGGGTTTGTAGAGTAAAGCCCGGTAGAATTTTGTTTGAAGTTGATGGAGTAGCGGAATCAGTTGCAAAAGTGGCTTTATATAAAGCTTCAGCAAAACTTCCAATTAAAACAAAATTTGTAAAAAGATAATTTATGAAACTTAAAGAAATAAATAAACTTACAAAAGATCAATTACACAAAAATTTTGATAAATTTAAAAAAGATTTATTTAACTTAAGGTTTAGAAAAACTAATGGACAGTTAACAAATCCATCAAAATTTAGAGAGATAAAAAAAACAATAGCAAGAATTAGTACATTAGTTAATAAAAAATAATATGCCAAAGAAAATATTAAAAGGAAAAGTGATTAGTGATAAAAATAAAAAAACTATAGTTGTATTAGTAGAGAGAAAATACCAACATCCTTTTTTAAAAAAAATCATTACAAATAAGAAAAAGTATCATGCTCACGATGAAAAAAATAAATTTAAAATTGGTGACACTGTACACATTGAAGAATCAAAACCTTATTCCAAAAAAAAACAATTCAAAGTATTAGAGGAAAGTAAATGATTCAAGTTCAAACAGAATTATTTGTGGCAGACAATACAGGAGCAAAAAAAATTGAATGCATCAAAGTTTTAGGTGGTTCAAAGAGAAGGTATGCTTCTATTGGAGACACAATTGTAGTTAGCATCAAAGATGCTATTCCAAGGGGAAAAGTAAAGAAAGGCTCAGTATACAAGGCTGTGATAGTAAGAACTAAACAAGGTATTTTTAGAAATGATGGTTCGAAAGTAAGATTTGACAATAATGCAGCAGTGCTAACCGATGAAAAGGGTGAACCATTGGGAACAAGAATTTTTGGACCAGTAACGAGAGAACTGAGATCCAAAGGGCAAATGAAAATAATTTCGTTAGCACCGGAGGTTTTATAATTTATGAATTTAAAAAAAGGAAATTTGGTAAAAGTACTAACAGGTAAGGATAAAAATAAGTCGGGAGAAATTATTGAAGTAATAAATAGATCAAATAAAGCAAAAGTTAAAGGCATAAATATTGTTAAAAAGCATATAAAAACAACAAAAGAAAAAAAGGGAGGAATTATTTCAAAAGAAAATTTTATTCATTTATCAAATTTAAAGAGAGTAGAAAATAAAAAGGACAAAACTGAAATAAAAAAGGCAATTAATAAAAAATGAACGCAAGATTAAAAGACTTATATTATTCCAAAATACAAACTGATTTGGCAAAAAAGCTTTCTTTAAAGAATAAATTTATGAGCCCAAAATTTAAAAAAGTTGTTATTAATATGGGATTGGGCACGGATGGAAATGATAAAAAAATTATGAAATCTTATTCAGACGATATTGCTATGATAACTGGACAAAAACCAGTTATTACGAAATTTAAAAAATCTATATCAAACTTTAAAACAAGAAAAAACACAGACGCTGGTTTAAAAGTAACTTTAAGAAAAAACAAAATGTACGAATTTATTGATAGACTCATTAATATTGCACTTCCAAGAATAAAAGATTTTAGAGGTTTGAGTTCACGAAGTTTTGACAAATTTGGTAATTATACTCTTGGAATTAAAGAGCATGTTGTTTTTCCAGAAATAAATTTTGATAAAGTTGAAAAAATACGTGGTTTAGATATTACAATTGTAGCTCATGGCACAAATAAGGATCATAATTTGGCTTTATTAGAGGAATTTAATTTTCCTTTTAACAAAGAAAATAAAAATTGATTTTGAAAAATATATGGCAAAAAAAAGTTCAATAAATAGGAATAAAAAAAGAATTGCATTAAATTTGAAATTTAAAAATAAAAGAAAAAAATTAAAAGAAATAATTATGAACAAGAAAGTAAGTTTAGAAGAAAGATTTAAAGCCCAAATGAAATTGTCAAAATTGCCAAGAAATTCATCCAAAATTAGAGTTAAAAACAGATGTGAAATTACCGGAAGATCACATGGAGTTTATAGAAAATTAAGAATTTCAAGAATAACTTTGAGGCAACTAACTTTAGAGGGAAAAATACCTGGAATGATAAAGTCAAGCTGGTAAGAAAGGAAGAAATATGAGTTTTACAGATCCTATAGGTGATATGATAGCAAGAATTCGGAATGCTCAAATGAGATCATATGTTAAAATTGAAATGCCTGCCTCATCATTTAAAGGTAAAATTTTAGAAATACTAAAAAGAGAAGGTATTATTTTGAATTATTCACTGGATAAAACTAATGAAAAGAAAATAAAATTTTCGATTAATTTAAAATATAATTCGGGTTCACCAGTGATAAATAATATTGAAAGAATTTCTAGACCAGGAAGAAGATTTTATTCGAGCGCTCAAGGTATTCCAAAAATACAAAATGGTTTAGGTATAGCGATTATTTCTACGTCCAAAGGAGTAATGACCGATACAGAAGCAAGAAAAGCTAGGCTCGGTGGTGAAATTATTTGCAAGGTATTTTAATGTCAAAAATTGGTAAAAAAAAAATTATAATTCCAAAAGAAGTCAATTTGTCAATTAATGGTGATAGCCTTGATATAAAAGGATCTTTTGGTAGTAAGAAAATTAATTTAGATACAAAACTTTTTGAGTTAAACGTTAGTAAAAACAACGAATTATCAATTAAACCCAAAAGAAAAAATGATGATATTAAAAAAATGTGGGGCATGAATCGGAGCCTTTTAAATAATGCCGTTATCGGAGTTAATAAAGGTTTTGTGAAAACTTTAGAAATGACTGGCGTTGGTTACAAAGCTGCTATAAGAGGCAATAGCTTGAACTTAAAACTTGGCTATAGTCATGATACCGATTTTGATATTCCAAAAGATGTAAAAATTAGCGTAGAAAAACAAACAATAATTAAAATCAGTGGTTCAGATAAGCAGCTGGTTGGTAGTGTTGCATCAAAAATAAAATCATTTCGACCTTCTGAGCCATATAAAGGTAAAGGAATTAAAGAAAAAGGAGATTATGTGCTACGTAAAGAAGGTAAAAAGAAATAAAAAATGAGATTAGATAAAATAGTTAAAAAAAAATTTAGAATAAGAAACAAATTAAAAAAATCTAATACAAAAAATAGATTAAGATTAACCGTGAATAGATCTTCTAAAAATATTTCTGCTCAAATAATAGATGATATAAATAACAAAACTATAGTTACTGCATCTTCGGTGGAAAAGGACATTAAGAAAATAACTAAAACAAAAAAATCAGATTTATCATTATTTGTTGCTGAAACACTTGCAAAAAGAGCAAATATAAAAAATATAACCAAAGTATATTTTGACAGAGGAGATTATAAGTATCATGGAAGAGTTAAATTATTGGCAGATGCTTTAAGAAAAAATGGTTTGGAGTTTTAACAAATGCAAAATGATGAGTTAAAAGAAAAACTAATTTATATAAATCGTATTACAAAAGTAGTTAAAGGAGGAAGAAGATTCGCCTTTTCAGCTCTTGTAGTAGCTGGGAACCAATCAGGAAAACTGGGGGTTGCTCATGCTAAAGCGAAGCAAGTTACCGATGCAATTAAAAAAGCCACAGATTTAGCAAAAAGAAGATTAATTCATATTTCACTTAAGGAAGGAAGAACCTTACACCATGATGTAGTAGCAAAAGAAGGGTCGGGAAAAGTAATTTTAAGATCTGCTCCCAAGGGAACGGGAATTATAGCAAGCGGAGCAATAAGGGCTGTATGTGAAGTTGCAGGAATAAAAGACATTGTGGCTAAATCATTAGGTTCATCAAATTCTCATAATGTAGTTAGAGCTTGCATGAAGGGATTATCGAATCAACTTTCACCAAAAAATATTTTTTATTTACGTGGTAAAAAAAAATCTGAAATAACTGAGAATAAAATATAAATGTATTTGAATTCTTTAAATTATAAAGTTAAGACAAAAAAAATTAGACTGGGTAGGGGTATAGGATCTGGAAAGGGCAAAACATCGGGCCGAGGACACAAAGGTCAGAAAGCTCGTTCTGGGATAGCAATAAAAAGTTTTGAAGGTGGGCAAATGCCTTTATATAGAAGACTTCCTAAGAGGGGTTTTAACTCAATTAAAAAAAATAATATTGCAATAATAAATCTTCAACAATTACAAAAATTTATATCTAAAGGAAAATTGAATACTAAAATCCTTATTAATTTAAATGAACTTAAAAAAAATAATATTTTGAAGAATAAAATCAATAAAATAAAATTATTGGGCAATGGTGATATTAAAGATAAAATTAATCTAGAGGTCGATTTTTTTTCTAAATCTGCAGAAGAAAAAATAATAAAAATAGGTGGTTCAATAAAATTAACAACAAAACAAACTTAGAAGTAAGATATTATTAATGATTGGTGCCCCTTCTCAAACTAGTGACTTAAAGAATCGCATCCTTTTTACTATTATAATATTATCAATTTATAGACTAGGTACATTTATACCAATTCCGGGTATAGACCCACAATCCCTACAAGAGCTTATGAGCTCTAATCAAAGAGGTTTATTGGGAATGTTCAACGTATTTGCTGGAGGAGCTATTGCGCGTATGGCTCTTTTTGCGCTGGGAATTATGCCATATATTTCCTCTTCTATTATTGTACAGTTATTAACAGGAGTTTCCGATTATTTCAAAAACCTTAAAAACCAAGGTGAAATAGGAAGAAAAAAAATTACACAAATTACAAGATATGGAACGGTTTTATTGGCCACTATTCAAGGCTATGGGCTGTCAGTTGGATTAGAGTCAGCAGAAAATTTGGTAATTAATCCTGGAATGTTTTTTAGAATTAGCACAGTAATAACGATAGTGGCTAGCACTATGTTTTTAATGTGGTTAGGTGAACAAATTACTCAAAGAGGAATTGGTAATGGAATTTCGTTAATTATATTTTCTGGCATTGTTGCAGAAATTCCAAGAGCCCTTGTAACAACTTTTGAACTAGGTAGAACAGGTGCAGTTTCATCAATAATGATAATTTCTATATTCCTATTATTGATTTGTACAATTATTTTTATCGTTTTTATGGAGAGGGCCTTAAGAAAAATATTAATTAATTATCCAAGAAGACAAATGGGAAGCAAAATGTATGGAGGTGAATCATCTCATTTACCTTTAAAAATTAATTCTGCTGGAGTAATACCTGCAATTTTTGCTTCTGCTCTATTGTTATTGCCAATTACATTTTCAAATTTCACTTTTTCGCAAAATGAGATATTTTTAAATATATCTGCTCTTTTTTCACAGGGCAAACCTCTCTACATGGTTTTGTATGGATCTGGAATTATATTTTTTACCTTTTTTTATACTTCGATAGTTTTTAATCCATATGAAACTGCTGAAAATTTAAGAAAATATGGTGGCTATGTACCAGGAATTAGACCGGGAGAAAGCACAGCTTTATATATAGATAATATCTTAACCAAACTAACAACAATTGGCGCTTTATATTTAGCATTAGTATGTTTGATGCCCGAATTTCTAATAGCTAAATATCCAATTCCGTTTTATTTAGGCGGTACATCGATATTAATTGTTGTAATTGTTGCAATGGATACGGTAACTCAAGTTCAAACAAGACTAATGAGTAGCCAATATCAAACTTTAATTAAAAAAGCAAAATTTGGCAATTAATGAATCTAATAATATTCGGCCCCCCAGGTGCGGGAAAGGGTACACAATCTAATAATATAATTAATAGTTTTGATTTGAAGCAAGTATCTACCGGCGATTTATTAAGAAGTGAAATTAAAATTCAAACAGACCTAGGTAAAAAAATTGAATCGATAATAAACAATGGTGAACTTGTATCAGATGATGTGGTCAATACACTAATTGGAAAAATTATTTCAGATCCTAAAAATTTTAATAGACTAATCTTTGATGGATATCCAAGAACCATACCGCAAGTCTATAGTTTGGAAAAATTGTTGGAAGAATTTAATCAGAAAATTTCAATTGTGTTTAACTTAAACGTTGACAAAGATATTGTTTCAAAAAGAGCAAATGGAAGAGTAATTTGCACAAAGTGTTTAAGAATATTTAATGTTTACCTTAATCCACCAAATTTAAAAAATCATAAGTGTGAAAAGAAACATCTTGAAAAAAGAACCGATGACAACTCTAAAACTATTCTAAATAGATACGAAACTTATGTTGCAAAAACAAAACCTATACTAGATTATTACAGTAAAAAAGGAATTCTCTTTGAGGTTGATGGAAACCAAAAAATTGTTAAAATTTACGATAAAATAAAGGGAATTTTGGAAAATATAAGAGATTGACATTATGTTTGCTTTTTATATAAGTTTCCTTGAAAAAATCTAACATCATTAATTTATGGCTCGTATAGCAGGTATCAATATTCCTCAAAATAAAATAATTGCCGTTGGTTTAACTTATATTTATGGGATTGGAAATAAACACTCTCAAGAAATTTGCAAAAATTTAAATATTCCATCTAACAAAAGAGTAAATCAACTTACTGATGAAGAAATTTTAAAAATCAGAGAATATATTGATAAAAACATTGACGTGGAAGGTGAGTTAAGAAGAGAAACTTCATTAAATATAAAAAGATTGATTGACCTGGCCACATATAGGGGATCAAGACATAAAAAAAAACTTCCGGTTAGAGGCCAACGTACTCGCTGTAATGCTCGAACCAGAAAAGGTAAAGCAATAGCAATAGCTGGAAAAAAAATAACACCATTAAAAAAATAATATATGGAAGATAAAAAAAAAAAAAATTCAATAAAAATTAATAA
>Ga0187833_10006057_pt1 | contig 11274 bp, 14 predicted proteins | sample ETNtaG_37_FD_167968 | JGI IMG/M metagenome (GOLD analysis project Ga0187833, IMG submission 167968) | Marine microbial and viral communities from oxygen minimum zone, Eastern Pacific Ocean - ETNP2014_SV_400_PacBio MetaG (Illumina Assembly) | ecosystem: Environmental > Aquatic > Marine > Hypoxic... | reverse complement strand
AGTTCGGGTTTTTCCTTTGCGAGTAGGATTTTCTCAAAGAAAATCCGTATTTGAACCCTATGTTGTTATTATTTTTTGCTACTGCGGTAAAAACGTTAGAAAATGATTAAATGGATGAAGCCCTTATAGTCCAAACCTTTATAAGCCACTACTTTTTCTGAAATTCTATGAAAGAAGATCGTGTTGATGAGTTTATTAAGAATCCGAAGAAAGCGTTATTTACTTTAGCTTTGCCTATTGTCATAGCTATGGTTGTGCAGGTCATGTACAACATTGTGGATACTGCTTTTGTAGGCAGGCTAGGGGCTGAAGCTATTGCAGCATTAACATTCTCATTTCCTTTGTTCTTTATCCTGATTGCTGTGAACTCTGGTGTTGGTGCGGGAATGTCATCAAGAATTTCAAGATATTTAGGAGCTAAAAATAAAGAAGCTGCTGAAAACACTGCAATGCACGGATTGTTTATTTCTTTGTTATTAGCTGCAGTGGTTTTTGTTATCGGCTTAATAACTTTAGGGCCATTTTTTACGTTGTTAGGAGCAACTGATACTGTTTTAGAGATGGCAATGGACTATATGATCATTATCTTAATTGGCGTTTTCTTTATGTTTCCTTCATTTGTGGTTAACAGCATATTTTCTGCCCAGGGAGATACAAAAACACCAATGAAAGTGCATATTTTTGCTTTGGTACTAAACATAATCTTGGATCCCATCTTTATCTATGTTTTGGGTTATGGAATCAAAGGGGCTGCAATGGCAACAGTCATCTCATTTTCAGCTGCTTTGCTGGTTTATGTTTATTATCTTAAAAAGAAGTCTCATTTGAAGATAGGGTTAAAATCTTTTAAATTTTCTTTTCCTATCATTAGAGATATATTTAAGGTAGGTGCTCCTGCTACACTAATGATGCTGTTACTGTCTGTTTACATGATGTTTATTAATCGTTTTATGGCTCATTTTGGAGTAAATTATGTTGCTGCTTTTGGCATAGCATCTCGCCTGGAAAGCGTTGCTGTAATGCCCTTGGTTGCTTTTTCTATGGCACTGATGACCTTAGTTGGGATGTTTTTTGGTGCTAAGAGGCATGATTTAGTAAAGAGCATTATCAAGTACGGAATGAAGATGGCAATTATATTCACATCATCAATAGGAATTATATTTTTCATATTTCCATCATTATTTTTAAGGATATTTACGCCTGATGCTGCATTGCTAAGCTTAGGCTCTGCATACCTTAGAATAGATGTATTTACGTTTCCTTTAATGGCTATTGGCATGACTGTCAGCAGGTCTATGCAGGCTATGGGTTATGGCTTGCCTGGCTTGGTTATTAATGTTGCCAGGATACTTGTTGTAGCTGTTCCTTTAGCTTATATATTTGTATTTGTTCTTGGTTTAAGCTATTTGTCAATTGCAGTTGCAATGGTGATTGGAGCAGTAATTGCCAGCATTATTGCTTTGATTTGGATAAGAATTGAATTTAAGAAGTTAGAAAAAAAGAGTTAAGACTTACCACACCACGACCCTTTATAGCTTTTCTTTGAATGAAATTTGTCTTTCCATTTTAGCATTGCTTCATGCACTTCTTCTTCAGAAGCATCATCAGGTAATCCTAGTTTTTCTTTAATATCAATCATGTGGTCTGATTTGCTTTGACCCCAAAGCTCTTTTTTGGCTTCAATAATCTGAGCATCAGTAGCATCAAGAGGAAGCCCCATTTTTTCTAACCAACTGGTTTTATCTCCAAAATTCTTGTAATGGTGGTTTCCGCTCTTTTTCCAATCCTTGCTGCCATACCATGATTTATCCTGGTGTCCCATGGCAAAAACAGAAACAAGGCCAACTACTAATATAACAATCATTCCAGCTATCAGAATTTTTTTGTTTTTCATCTATTTTTTTCTATGTAATTGCTGCTTTATATATTTTTTGTTTTAGAATATGTGTACTTACTCTTCATCCATAGCTTCTTCTACCATGTCTTTTATCTCTGCTTTTTTCTTTTCATCAATCGTTCTGCAGTTTCCGATATGGACAAAGTCTGTTTTTAATCCAGAGAATTCCAGGATGTCTTTTTTAATGAGTTTTTTATACCTGTTGCCCATAATGAAATGTGCAATCTTAGGTCCGCCTGTTGTCATAAATACTGTTGCATGTTTTCCTTTTAGCAGTCCTTTTGGCAACTTTCCTTCAAAGCTCAATGCAAAGCCTTCTGTAAAGACCCTGTCGAAAAAGCCTTTTAGGATGGCAGGCATTCCGCCCCACCATGCAGGGAAAATGAATATTATGTTTTCAGAACTGGTTATCTTATCCTGGATAAGCTTGTTTTCGTCATTTGCTTTAGTATGCCCTTCTGGTGTAAACTCCTCTGTTGTCAGGACAGGGTTATAGTTCATTCCATACAAGTCAAGAACCAGATAATCTTCTTTCTTTGAATCTAACTTGTTTTTAACCTCACTTAATACTGTTGCGCAATGCCCTTCTTGTTTTGGATGAGCATAAATAATTAAATTTTTCATAGTTAATCCCCCCTTTGGCTTAGAATGCAGGTTTGTTTAAATAATTTTTGTAGGGTTGATTAAGAAATGTATTCTTTAGTATACGCTTTTTCCAAAACATTTATATATTAGTTATGTTATATATATCTAACATAAAGTTAACTAAATATAACAAAAGGTTAAAAATATGTCACAAAGGTGAATAGAAATGAAAAAGAAAAAAGAATATCGTTCAAATAAGGGAATAGTCTATGGGAAGCTGATGGTAGGAATCTTACTTTCACTTTCATTAATAATCTGGGCAATTGTTGCTGGCAGAGATGGTGGAGTTTTATCTGCAATAGTCTTGGTTATCATTGCTTTAACAATAGCAGTGTTTTTTATTGGGTATACTATCAGAGAATTAAAAAGTGTTAAACAAGGATTGCCTGTAGAGGATGAAAGGTCAAAGAAAGTTATGAACTTAGCATTTGCAAAAGCTTATCTGATATCAATCTATCTTATTTTATTTTTAAGCTGGGCTTCAGATGATTTGATACAGTTTAAAGATGTGTCACAGGGATTAAATGTAAGCATTTTAGGAATGGCAATCATCTTTGGTCTTTGTTGGTTGTATTATAACAGAAGACCAGACATATAGATGAAAATGAAAACACGAATCAAAGAGTTTAGAGCTAAATATGATCTAACTCAGGAAGACTTAGCTAAAAAAGTAGATGTTAGGAGAGAAACAATAGTATTTTTGGAGAAAGGCAAATACAATCCTTCTTTGAAATTAGCCCATGATGTTGCAAAGGCTTTGAAGACAACTATTGATGAATTGTTTATTCTTGATTAAGCAACTGGTTTTTCTTTAAAAACAGGGAAATACATATAAAAATCAGTACCTTCTCCTACCTTACTTTGTATCCTGTATGTGCCAGGTACTTTTCCAATCCTTTGGTCTAAGAAACTTAAACCGTAACCTGTACTTCCTTTAGTTGTAAAGCCTTCTCTTGAAATCTTCTCTAAGTTTTCTGGAGGGATTCCACAGCCATTATCCTTTATTAAGACTCTGACAATAGGTTGGTTCTCTTTATATTCTAATTGAGTAAAATATTCTTTTTCTTTTTTAGGTAACCTGCTAACATACGTTCTTCTTGTTTCCAGGTAAATTCTCTTTTCATCATTCCCTTCAACAGCATCAATTGCATTTGATAATGGATTTACTAATAGATGACTAATCAGTTCTGGCTCTGTTTCAACCTCTAATCCTTGATTGATATAATTCTCTTCAAGTGTTATATCCCCTCTACCTCTTAATAAAAGAACTTGTTCTAAAAGACGATCTAGCTGATCATTTATTTCAATAGGATAAATTACATTAAATTGTCTTGACATAGCTTGATGATATTCAAATGCTCTTGATAATAATGCATGAGAATCTTTAAATTTAGTGGTAATAGACTCCAACTCATCAATTCTTCCTTTACCCTTATATCTAGCTTTCAAAGACTCAACTGGATTTTGTAAATATGATCCATATAAAGCTTCTATATATTGAGGCCTATAATATGTTTGGAGTAGATGAATATTACCCCTACCATATTCTGGATCAGAGAGCCCATTAACTGAAAAATTTTCATCCGATAGCATTTCAATATGCTTATCAATTTCTTTAAATAGTCCTTCATCTTCACTTTTTTTTAGAAAAGGCTCATATGGTGCAAGTGCTTCTCTTAGCTCTATAAACCTTTGCTTTGTTAATTTTACTAAATCAGCCATTTGTGCAAAATGATTATTATCATAGTGATATTCTTCTTCTGATTGTGAAAATCCAGCTAAAAATTGGCTTAAGTCAGCATCTTTTCTTTGGTTAACTAGTAACATTGCATCAATGGCATTAACAAGAAGCTGGATAGGATTTTTATCCTCGAATTTTCTTAAATAGGTAATAGGTATTCCTTTAGCTGCTTTATCAACATCGCCAATAACAGACTCGAGTTCCTCTAGGTTTGTGACTACACTCATCTGGTGAAAGGCTTTAATTGCTAAGGGGTTTCCCTGCTCTGCAGAATAAAGTACAGTAGGAATTGTAATCCCATGTGACCTTAGTAATTTTAATAGCTTGATGCCATTGACTTCTGGCATATCCAGGTCAAGACTTAAAGCGTTGTATGGATTATTAGCGGATATTGCATCAACAATAGTTCCAAATGCCTGAGTTGAATCACTAAGTGAATCAACCTGACTGTAATAATTGCCTAGCCTTTCAGCAAGATGTTGTGCTACAAATTCATTATCATCAATTACCAATACTCTCTTATCATGGATTCCTTCAACTAGCTTTTCAATTCCTACCATAAGAAAGAGTAGAAAAAGATATTTTATAAATCTTTCTATTTTAACTACTATTTAATAGTAAACTTATTTATTTCCACTAATCAATTCCTGCAAACTTTCATAAGCCTTTACAGAATCCTTTTGCCTTAATATTAATGTTAGTTCTGTTTTTGTTGAAACTATTTCAAAGAGATTTATATTTTCCCATGCTAACTTCCTGATTATTGTGAATATAACGCCAGGTGTGTGCATGAAGTCTCCTGCTTTGAAGTTTATGCTCAAAGCTGTTAATCCGAATTCTTTGTTTAGTATCTTCTCTCCTTTCAGGAATTTGACTAACTTCTCCTTGTATTTTTCGCTGATTGCGATGCTGACTTCATAGTTGCCTAAGATTACATTAAGGACGTCTCCTTTGCTGAAATCAACCAAGCTGTAAATTGACTTTAATTTTACCAATAAACTCTTGGACTTCAAAACATTAAAATCGCAGATGTTTGTTTTCATAACAAGCTCTGCGTTGTAATCAAATGACTTTGCGCCTTGCTGGTCGTTTTCCAGCTCGTCAGCATACCTTCTTAAAGCCATAACAACAGCAGAATGCTTTACTTTTTTCTCCAGCTCAGCCTCTATCTTAGGAATAACCTGTTCAGCTAAATTACCGTAGCTGATTATCTTCTGGCTTAGAGCTTCCTGTAGAAAAGGCTTTTCCTTGACTATTTTTTTCACTAAATGACTTACAGTTACCATTAAACCACCTTGTTACTATAATAACAGAATGTTTAAATATTATATAAAGCTTTTGATTTTAAATAAGTAGTGGTAAGAATATTTTTATATCACATCTGATTAATATTTTTATGGTGATACAATGAACATAGCAATAATAGGATATGGCGGCATGGGAAGAGAGATAGAGAAGATAGCTACAGCTAAAGGCATGACTGTTAAATCAATCATTGATCCTGCTGCAAAAGAAGCGGCATATAAAGAGATAAACAAAGAATCATTAGATGGCGTTGATGTTGCAATTGACTTTACGCATCCTGATGTAGCTATAGGGAATATAAAAAAGGTTTCTTCATTAGGTGTCAACATGGTTGTAGGAACCACAGGATGGTATGACAATCTTGCTGAAGTTAAAAAAGCTGTTAAGAAAGCAGGCATCGGATTTGTGTATGGCTCAAACTTTTCTGTAGGTGTCCATGCTTATTTTAAGATTGTTGATGCAGCTGCTAAAATCTTTAACAAAATACCTGATTATGATGTATGGGGTAATGAGATACATCATTTTAGAAAAGCAGATAGCCCATCAGGCACTGCTAAATCACTGGCAAAGATTCTTGTAGATAATATTGACAGAAAGAAGAAAGCAGTGTATGAGATGCTAAACAGGAAGATAGAAGCCAATGAAATCCACTTTTCAAGCACAAGAGGAGGCCCTGTTAATTTTAAACATACCATTGGTTTTGATTCTGATGCTGACACTGTGACTATTGAGCACTCTGCAAGGCATAGAGGCGGATATGCATTAGGCGCAGTCTTGGCTTCCGAATGGATTAATGGAAAAAAAGGATTTTTTGTTGTTGTTGATTTTATAAAGGAACTATTGGAGGGGTAAAAAATGTACTTAAAAATCAAGAGATTTTTTGTACATTCAAAACAATGGGGTGTTTTGAATGTTTAAGGGAGTTTTTACAGCTATAATAACACCATTTAAGGAAGATGAATCAATAGATGAAGAAGCACTGAAAAAGTTGATTGACTTTAACATAGAAGGAGGAGTATCTGGCATTGTACCTTGTGGTACGACTGGTGAATCTCCTACATTAGACCATGAGGAGCATGGCAGAGTAATAGAGATTGTTGTTAAGCATGTTAATAAGGGGGTTCCTGTTATTGCAGGCACTGGCTCAAATTCAACAAAAGAAGCAATTGAGATGACAAAGCACGCAGAAGAAGTTGGCGCAGATGCCTGTTTATTGGTGAATCCTTATTATAATAAGCCAACACAAGAAGGTTTATATAGGCATTTTAAGGCAATAGCAGACTCTGTTAAGTTTCCATGCATTGTTTACAATATTAAGGGAAGAACTGGGATTAATGTTGAAACTTCTACTTTGATGAGGTTAATTAAAGACTGTAAGAATATCGTTGCAGTCAAAGAAGCTTCTGGAGACATTAACCAGATGAAGGATGTTATTGCACAAAGGCCAGAGGGTTTTTCTGTTCTTTCAGGAGATGATGGCATTACCTTGGAGCTGATAAAGGCAGGAGGCAATGGTATAATTTCTGTTGCTTCTAATCTAGTTCCTGACAGAATGGTTGCTATGGTTAAATCAGCTTTAGATGGTAATTTTGATGAAGCTGAAAAATTGAATAGTGAATTAGCACCATTATTTGATGTAGAGTTTATTGAAACTAATCCAATTCCTATTAAAGCAGCACTTGCAATGAAAGGCATGGTTACTGAAAAGTATAGATTGCCAATGTGTGAGTTAATGCCTGAGAATAGGGAAAAGTTGAAGAAAGTTATCAGTGAGATGGGGATTGTTTAAGTTTTTTAGCTTTGTCTATAGACCTTATCTACATACATTGTGGGAGTTTTACCAATTACACCTTCTAACTGTATTTTCATTGCTTCTACATATCCTTGAAGCAAAACATAAAGTTGGTCGTCACTAAAAGCTGTAGTTCTTCGGTCTTCTTCAAGAATAAGTTTTATACCTGTATAATCTGACCCAGGTGATTCGTCTCTTTGTGCAACCATATCAAGTTGAGGTATGTCATCAACAAACTTCATATCTGGACTATCAAATGCTCCTCTTAAGGCTTCTACCATAGGATTAATAGCCTCATCTTCTTGTCTATTCACTAAATCACTTCTAATCTTTTCAGTTACTGCCTCTCTTATGCCGTCTTCAGCTTCAAAAACAAGAAGATAGTGGTCAACAGGTCTTTCTGAAGGTTGTAAATCAATACCTGGTGGATTTAAGTAACCCTCTACTTCAGGTATTGCTCCAACCCAAATCTGTTTGGTTTCTCTTCCAAAAAAATGAAGTTGGTAACCAATATGCCCCAGTGCATAGTGTTTAGGATTAGTTCTAGCCCCTTCATGCTCCCAACCATAGGTATCCCTCATATGTGCACTATATTCAGCTAGGAATTGTCTAATATCTTCAGGGTCTGTTAATGTCCTTACAGCAAAATGTGGAAAACCTATTTCAGGATAATCGTCTATGTGCTCCTCATTAAATTGGTCTGCTCCTTGAATCATACGTTCTAATAATGTTTCTGCCATATCGGATAAGAGTAAGCTGATTGAGTATATAAATCTTACTTTTGTTACTACTGTCTATTAATAAATTTAAAACTTGAGAATTAACTAAACTCTTTCAACCCACCAAAATCCAATGTCTTAAAATAATCATCAACTGTTTCTGATCTTCTTATTTCTGTGACTTTTCCATCTGGCCTTAAGAGTAGTTCAGCTGATCTTAATTTTCCGTTGTAGTTAAAGCCCATTGCATGGCCATGAGCTCCTGTGTCATGGATTACTATAATATCTCCTATGTCAATCTTTGGGAGTTTTCTGTCGATAGCGAATTTGTCATTGTTTTCGCATAATGAGCCTGTTACGTCGTAAGTATGACTATGTGTAGCCTTCTCCTTGCCAAGCACAGTAATATGGTGATAAGCTCCGTATAGAGCTGGTCTCATAAGGTTAGCCATGTTTGCATCTAATCCTATGTAATGCTTGTATGTGTTTTTTTCATGGATAACTGTAGATACTAAGTAACCATAAGGGCCAGTTACCATTCTGCCGCATTCCATTACTATGTTTAATGGAGTTAGGTTGTTTTTTATGATCAGTTCGTCATAGTGTTTTTTTATCCCTTTTGAGACATAATCTAAGTCAATAGCTTTGTCTTTTGGATTATATGGTATGCCATAGCCTCCACCTAAGTTGATGAACTCAACCTTTATACCTAGCTTTTTGTTTATTTCTACAACTAGTTCGAAGAGCATCCTTGCAGTTTCAATATGGTAATCCGGATTAAGCTCGTTTGAAGCAACCATGGTGTGTAATCCAAATCTTTTTACTCCTTTTTGCTTCATTATTCTGTAGCCTTCTAATAGCTGTTTTCTTGTAAATCCGTACTTGGCTTCTTCTGGCTTTCCGATTATTATATTTCCTTTTCTTGCTTTTCCTGGATTATACCTGAAGCTGATTAAGTCTGGGATTCCTGCGCTTTTTTCTAAAAATTCAATATGACTTATGTCGTCAAGGTTGATTACTGCGCCTAATTCTTTTGCCTTTAGGTATTCTTTTGCAGGTGTATCGTTGGAGGTGAACATAATGTTTTCTTCTCTAATGCCTACTTTTTCTGATAAGAGTAATTCAGGCAATGAGCTACAGTCTGTACCGAATCCTTCTTGTTTTAGGATTTTTAGGATGAACGGATTAGGGCACGCTTTAACAGCAAAATAGTTCTTAAAGTTTGGAATCCACGAGAACGCCTTTTTTATGTTTTTAGCATTATCTCTAATTGCTTTTTCATCGTAGATGTGAAACGGAGTTGGAAATCTATCTATTATTTTCCTTATTTGCTCTTTTGTGAAAGGTACTGTTTTCTTTGTCATAAGCGTAGAATAAGGTTAATGTCTTTTAAACTTTTTGTTTTGATGATAACATTTAAATAATTGCTTTGGTTTCTTGGTTGTATGGAACAACAAAAGGATAGTGGACCTGTACTGACTGATATGTGTGCTGAGGGAGCAGAACCTATCACAGAGACTCCTGCACAGCCAGTAGATGAGCAAGCTGGAGTTACTGGTCAGAAGGACTATGTACCTGTACCAGGTTCATGCCCCATAGTAGAACATGTGGAAAATTGTGATGCAAGAGAAGGAACAGTTAGTTATGCTACTAAATATATTAGTCCAACTGATTAATCTATAACGCCAAGGGCAGGATTTGAACCTGCATGTCCCGAAGGACTTCTGCTTTCGAGGCAGACCCATTTAGCCGGATTCTGGCACCTTGGCTTAACCAATAACTTCTATTGTTTTGTTTATTGCTTCACTTGTTACTTTTTTTACTGTTTCACTACCTTTAACAATATCTATTCCTTTATTTACAACTGCGCCGGTTGTCTTTGTCAATGCTTTTCCGGTTTCTTTTGCCAGGCCTGGATATGTCAGGACAAATGTGATTAACACTATCAGGACAAATGCCCATGCCAGCATATTAAATAGCTTTGATTTTTTGTTTTTCATTATGAAATGCCCCAGTCGGGATTCGAACCCGAGTCTTCGCCGCGAGAGGGCAAAATGATTGGCCGGGCTACACTACCGGGGCAACGCCACGGCCCAGATTTGAACTGGGAAATCCTAAACGGAAACAGGCTTTCCAGGCCTGCGCAGTACCAGGTTGTGCCACCGTGGCAATAAACGTTATAGGACTTATTATCTGTATATAAAAGTTTTGTATTAGGTTAAATCAATACGAAAAATTATCAATACGGTAAAACACGAAAAAATGGAACATTTTTTGTGTCCCAGAAATCTTTGATTTCTGTGAAATCAGTAAATAAAAAAGAAAATAAATAATAATTAACGAAAAAAGAATAATTGTTTAAAAAATAAATCGTAATGATAGTAATTTAAGAAATCTCTAATCGCCTTTGCCTTCCAACGATGCCCTATGATAATTGGTTAATTGTCCTTCTAAATTAGACAGAATAGTGGTCCATTCCCCTGGAACATAAATAACTTCACTTGTTTGGGCTCTTGTTGACCCGCTCACCTCAAAACCATCAGGATTAGAACCATCTCTGATATCCAACCTTAATACCTCTAAACCCTGGTATTCTACTTCATATCCAGACCGTTGACTATCTCCGTGGCTGCCGAATCTTAGCAATTCAAGGGCAAGAGGGTCATTTTGAATAACATCCACTAATTTATCAGAATCTGAAGAACTATCATCACTATCTGAAGGGGAAGTCCTGTTATGGCCATAATCCCAATCATTTTCCCCTGTGTTAAAAAAATCAGGATGTTGCTCTGCTAATTCAAGAATTCTGTCAATTACCTGAACTTGGTATGCAACTCCAAGTAACCTTTTTTGGAGTGTTGGTTGTTGCTCCATAGGTTGCTGACCCGTAGGTTCTTGACTCATAGTAACTAGAAGGAGTTATTAACTGATTTTTAAATTTTCCTGTTTTATTTAAGAAATCTATTCCATCATCTCAATCTCGATATTGAGACCTTCTGGGATTGGAACTCTCATGACAAGATGTAGGGCTCGTTCGTCAACGCCTAAGTCAACTAAGCGTTTATGGACTCTCATCTCGTAGCGCTCCCATGTGGCTTTACCGTCACCGCAAGGGCTCTTTCTGGTGGTCAACTTTAATTTTTTCGTAGGAAGAGGTATGGGGCCTCTGATCTCA
>Ga0187833_10006056_pt1 | contig 11276 bp, 2 predicted proteins | sample ETNtaG_37_FD_167968 | JGI IMG/M metagenome (GOLD analysis project Ga0187833, IMG submission 167968) | Marine microbial and viral communities from oxygen minimum zone, Eastern Pacific Ocean - ETNP2014_SV_400_PacBio MetaG (Illumina Assembly) | ecosystem: Environmental > Aquatic > Marine > Hypoxic... | reverse complement strand
GCATTACGTTCAGGATGTTGGTTTACTGATTTATGATGACTATTGATGTAATTAAAAACGATGTTACATGTTTCTTCAAATTTCATATTCTACTCTTAATAGACAATAGGAATACTATTAAACACAGCGTTTTGACAGGTTTGCAGAATGAAAAGACAAGTAAATACTGGCTAAATGTTCTGAAATGTTTTTACTGGATTATTATAAAAGAGTGGAGTTGTTTTGCAATATAATAAAACATTCTGAAGGAAAAATCATGGCATATCCATCATGGGCTATTTCATAATAAATGCGGTTATATAAAGCAAAGGGTATGTGTACAGCTAATATATCTATCATTTCTTCATTTTCCAGCTAGCATGAAAGTATTTGGTTCGATAGAGTTTGTTGCTTTTTGTTGCGTAAACCGGGGGGAAAATATTTTTCCCCTTTTCTGTTAAAACTCATATTAGTTTGTCTCCTCTGTTAAGTATGTATGGAAATAGTAAAATCATAACAATGTTAAAGTATTATATTCTCTCTTTTAAGCCTTGTATCTCATCTTTGTAATCAGGTGAATTTTTATAATCGAAGATTATATAACGATATCCGTTCGCCCTTAACCAACGTCTCTTTGTATTGTCCTCATTTTGTACAGATTCTTTTTCATGGTCTGGGCCGTCTACAAAGACACACAAGCCTTTTGATCCTAATGATTCATATAAGAAGTCCGGCTTCACAACTGGATTGTCACCATCATATATAACTATCTGTGCATCATCAGGAAGTCTCAATCCACTTTTGTAAATAGCATCCAAGATTTCTTTCTCTAAATTCGTATCACACTTTTCTTTTAAAGATTCCAGCTTTTCCTCGTTGCTAATCACATTGACTGGTATAAAAACTAATTCTTTTCGTTTGTCATATAATTCTTTCAAATATGGTAATGCTAAATTTCGATCCAGCACCAGGTGATCTCGTTGGTTAAAGAAAGAACATAGACAATCATAGCAGGCTCTATCACATGCTTCATCTGTATCGAACATATGCAATAACTCGCACGCCTTGTTTATAACTTTGTTGAAAATGGGTTGTTCTAATATAGACTCAAGGACACCTGCTCCTCCAACAACTGTTTCGAACAATATAATTTCATGATTGGCATCCTCTGTGACATCTGGACGAACAAAACAATCTATTTCACTTGAATCTAAATCTAAAGCTAATTGAATAGCTCTACTCAGAGCAAACATAAGTGTTTTTGCAAAAGCTTCTTCATTTTGCCCTGTATCTGTAGATGGGGATTTATATTGAATAGTCAATACATCATGGGAATCATCTGATATAAGATGTACATTTCTCCTCAAATCATCTGGCCTTCCGTGTTTCCGGCATTCCGGACTGACTCTTTCACCACCTTCCAGATGTTTTCTGATCTGTTCTTCTGTATCATCTATCCATGTTTTACATGCATCGCAAAGTAGAAATCCCCGCTTGCCTTCATTCACGTCCTGCCGCAAACCCTCATTAATTCCAATAAGCCTTCCATTATGCTCATATATTAAAGTCATTCTCATATTGCTATCATCCTTAACTTCAACAGACTTAACCTTTTCAGAACTCATATCATAATAGCTATTAACTACATATCCTGAACGAAGACGTTCTTCTTCGTCTGATCCTATTTTACTTTTTCTTGTGGCAATAACATCTGTCATAGGCATGGCATGTTCGATAGCATGTTCCGTTATTAAACTAGTCCCACAACGTCCACATGCAGATTGTGTTACATTATCGTCAATTAAAATCGCTTCGCACTGTGGACAAATTTTAATTTTGTGCCAATGAACGCCTGTAACTGTATTTACTGAGTTTATTTTGTAAGTTGCTCCATCTACATAGATTGTATTAAATGGGGCAAACTCTCTCAGGGATAAAATTCGGCTTCGGATTATTCTCTTCTCTTCTTTACCAGCAAAGTAACTAACAAATACCGAGTTATCCGGAAATGCATAACCAGGAAGAAACCCCATCTCTCCTAAATATCTGTATACATAGTATCCTGATTTCCCTTCTCTCATTCTCTCCATTTGCTTAGAAACGCGGTCATACTCGAACATTGCATTAGGATTATGTTGATTTCTACCCTCCTGGTATAATCTGTCATAATGCTCCTGTAGTCTCTTATAATCTCTACGCCATTTATCAAATGCCTTATCTAATTGATCTGCAAAATCATCAATTGTTTTCTTTATAAAATCATCATTTAACCAGCTAAAATTGATTTTCTCAGCTTGAAACACTTCTAATATATTATTAAAGATAGGATGGTGGTTATTTGAGATTTCCTCTTTCAGATTCTCTTTTATATCTGGAAACATTCGTAAGTCAGAATCTTCTATATCAATAAGCTCTACAGGCTTAGGCTTCATCTTTAAGGATAAAGATTCTAAAACAACTGAATTTATATGCGATCTAATCAGACTCTGGTTGTCTGTTAAGAATCTGGGAGCAGATACTTTTCCTGCTATTATTTTTTCAGGGTTCTTAAAGAAATATTGATCATGAGGCCCTCGCCCGAATCCCGCACCACAGAAGGCAATGATTAATGATTCCTGTCCTTTTCGGCCAGCACGTCCTGCTCTCTGTGCATAATTACTTGGATTGGGAGGGATATTCCGCAAGAATATAGATGATAAATTACCTATATCAATACCCATCTCCATTGTTGGAGTACACACTAGAACATTAGGCAGCTTTTCATTTCTAAATTCATGCTCAATTCTCTTTCTGTCATTTCCCTCAAGTTGACCACTGTGATCCTGGGCGCCTATTACGAGACTCGAATCAAGTGGGTTTGTATATATTGTACGATAATAATGATCTGTAAAATTTGTCTCTGTGAGAGTGAGTCCTGTTAACGAACTTTCATACTGTCTAAAATCATATACCATATTCGATTTTTTGGATACCTTATGAATCGTATTGTCTGACTTTGCCAGCCTAATCCTTTCCATGTTTAAGCGGTATGCTCTTGGCACATAACGAATGTTTGTGTCTGCTCTTAAGATATCAATCTCTCTACTAGAAAGTCTTTCAAACAACTGTAACATTAACTCACTACATCGTTGTGAATCGATCTCAAGGAATCGCTTAACAAATCGTGGCGGTGCAGATACTGGATGAGTAAATCCCCATATTGATTTAAATCGATCATGATTGGATTGCTCCGCAAATGCTCTTGTACGTCCTAACACCGTCATAAAAAACAGACAGTCTTCAGGTAAGCTACGGGTAATATTTTGGATTTCTCTTGGATTGATAATATAATCGTGGCTTATTGCCGTCCTTCTCCTAAATATTGTCAAGATTCCCCATAAAAGATCATAGCGTAAGTCCTCGCTTAATTGATATATCTCAGGAATTTCATTCCATATTTGGTCTTTATTCTGGTCTGCGGCTAAAGCCTTTAAACCTTTATAAACTATCTTCAACAATCCAATGTCTTCTAGGTTTTGCTGTGTAAAATTTGTATTTCTGCTTATTTCAATAATGATACAGTATTCTAAATGTTTCAGGAATTTACGTTCCATGTCACCACCAGGGCCTTCATCATCTTCATCATCTATAATTGCTCTTTCTCTTGTCTCTAAATTTATGGGAAGATTATATTGTCTAATTAATTCATAAATGCTTTCTGCAGCCTCTGTAACTGTCAACAGTTCTCTTATATTTGTGTATGTTTCTAGAGTTGCATTTTTCTCCTGTAAAACAGAATAGAGCAACTGACGAAACATCAATCTTCTACCTCTGTCATTAAGGTGTCCTGCTTGAAAGGCAGTATCCTGTCTGTTGTCAGTAAACGCTATAATCTTCTGCTGTTTCTCTGGCAAAGATTCTAAATTCTTAGTTATCAGGACATCCGATGCTGTAGCTCTACCTACACGGCCATATACACGCAGTTTATTATGTTCATTGGATCGCTTATCGTAGTCTATGCCACAATGAGGGCACATCATAAATGGCGCACGAATCAACGTTACCGCTAACCCACTTGTTTGCGAAAAAGAGTCATTTTGGTTGTTATAATTCATAAGAATCGGTACATACTCTTGTTTATTTGCCCTTATATTTCCAGTTGGTGTTACCCAGTTATCCGGCAGAGGAACTTCTTCTTGATTCCAGTGACCCATCATCAAATAACCTATCTCACCCTCCATATTATCATTTGAAGAATTCATGTCCTGTGGTATGAATTTGTCATCTTCCTGAGAACCGTAATAAAACTCCTTTCCACAGGCCTGGCAGAACACTATCTGGAACGCAGTCATCTCTTCATTATCATTTTTGCTTTTAAGAGTTGTATCTCCTTTATCTGTCAGGCAAATATTTGATTCTTCGATCGTTCCGTTAATACCTCTCCCCTGGGAAAAGAAGGTATGAAGTTTGATTGAGAAACGAGACCTGTTATTTTCTATAATATGCGAACCTACAAATAATCCAGCAATTAGCTCTAATTGGGCATCAACAGAAGAGCTGCCTTTCCTAATTTCCTTCAAGTAATTTTCTAATAAATAATTAAAGGAGGTAACATTAACTAATGATTCCTCGATGAATGCCAGTAAAGAATTTTCTGCAAGGCTATGCCCTAATGAGATAGCATCAGCAGTATCAATCTCAGTTGAGCTTATCTTGTTAGCTAACTGGAGCACTGATTCAAGGCTACCATCAAAGTTTTTGATATCATCCTCACATACCTGTATGCTGGATGGCAAAGCTGTTACCTTTCTCTGAGGTAAATTTTCGTAAGACTCTCCGATAATGCTTTCAGACTCAAACTCCTCACCAAACAATTTTGATGCAAATTTTGCCATAACGACCTTTGCGTCTTCACCTTCACCACTTTGTATCGTTGCACTCGTGCCTATACAGATAAGCTTGCCGATAGTACCTGTGTGCCATTTTATTCTTCGAATCAGGCAGGCAACGTCAGCACCTCTCCTACCTGAATACGTATGAACCTCATCTAAAACAAGGAATTTAAATACATCTCTTTGTGTAATTGGAAAAAGCTCTTTGTCATCAAACCTAGTCAGAATCAACTCCAACATTTGATAGTTTGTTATTAGAATATCAGGCTTTATTTCTTTAATCTTTTCCCTAGAAATTAATTCTGAATCATATGGTTCACGGCGTCCTGTTAGTTTTTCAAATTCACCTAGAGCTTCTTCTTCTGTATATTGAGTATCACCTGTGTAATTAGCTATGGTTAACCCTGTGCCTGATAGCCTACCGGCAAAATCTTCATATTGATTATTTGCCAAAGCATTCATAGGATAAACAAAAACAGCCTTAATCCCCGTGATTCCCTGCTTTTTCATTCTCAAGCATTCATTGACAATAGGTATACCAAAACAGAAACTCTTCCCGGAACCGGTTCCGGTTGCAACAATGGTATTTGTTTTATTCTGTCCTATATTAGTGATAGCTTCACTTTGATGTTGATATAGATCCACAGGAGGTGAATTGTGATCTCCAATATCTGAACGAAATATTTCCAAACAAGATTCTTCTAAAACTTTTTCTGAAACAAATGAATCGAGCGCCTTGCCTTTGATAAAAGGTCTAGAAAGTTGCAGGAATGGTTCACGCCATAAGAGATGACCCTCTTCGGTATTCTTCTTCACCCATGCTTCAATTTCAGGATTTGTAAAGCGGTGGTAACTATCAATAAATGACTTATATGCGTCCTTGCATCTTTCGTAGGTGATAAAGGGATTGAAATAGTTGGCCATATTTACTCCTTAGAATTACTGAAACATAGGTTTTAATTCTTCGTATTTTTCACGTATTATTCTTTTTGTTCGGTATTCATTATATTGTTCGATATTCTTTCGTTTAACGATTGGAAATGTTTCTAGGATATAATCAAGATCATCATTTGTTATTTCATAAAGATGAGCATATATAGCATCTATTTCTGAACTTACCGTAAGTCTTCGATCTTCATCCCACGCATAAGGTTCTCCACTGTAACCAATATCTTTGGCAAAAGGTTTCAAATCACATGAAGTATAAGTGAGTTCTATCAATTTCTTCTTTAATGATTCTGTTACTTCTGATGAATATTTATCTAAAGGTATAATAGGCAATTGTTTTATAATATGATAAGTAAAATTTGTTCCTCCTAATTTGTTTCTTACAATATAGTCAAATATTATATTAGAGAAGTTTGCAAGAATAAAAATAATATATTTAGTCTCTGCAAACAACAAAGGCATTGAATGCCCTACTGCAGAGAATGGGATTACGCTTAATATTGATGTTCTTTCATTAGTTGTGTTAGTTATATTCCTGAATCCAATGAAATATTCTTTATTATAATTTTCTAACCTTGCATGCACTTCCTTAGTATTTACCCAATATCGAGGGGTAATGAAATAATCTGGATTATTGTACAGGTTTAGTGAAGGTGTGGGAAGCTGAGTATTAGTACTTAGGCCAGAAATACTTTCATAAGATCCAAATCTATGATTGTAAAGAAAAATCATTTTCGCTTCATATAAAGGCAAATATTTCTTGTCATTATTATTATAAGTATTTCCGTCTAAGGAATACCCATTTCTTTCCAATTCATCCTTAGACTTAAAGAGATGAGAGTCATTAGCCATGTGAAACATTGAATAAAATCTTGTGTTAAATATATTTTCACCTTTTACCTCATTTATCATAATTGGAAATTTTTTGTAAATTACCCTTACAATCTTTGCATCGTTCACACTTCGAAATATGGGGCATGTTCTTGTATTCGGATTTATTGATAAAAAGTCTTCCTTTGCCAAGGTAAAAGCATTTTCTTTCTTAGTAAATTCTTCTATATCTTTATTAAAAAATGAAAATTCAAAATCTGTTTTATTTTCACCACCACACATCGTTAATAAGCTGAATTTATACCTAGAATCTACATCTGGAAATAATCTACTTCGGTTTTCAAAATCATAAAGGCTTATAAGATGTTTATCTTCAACAAGATTTGCAAAAAATGCTTTAGTAGAATCATCGGTTGCAATCCCTGTTGGTACGATAATACCAGCATAGCTATCATCATTTATCTGGGTTTTAAATATCTCTGCAAATATAGGATAAGTGTTGATATCTCCTACCGCAGTTAAAGGATAATTTTTTGAGAGCCGAATAAATCCTGACAATTTTTCACTATCCACCAAAGCCTTTTTATACTCAGCAAATAAAACAGGATCTTCTGTAGATAAATTTCCTATCATACTTTTTCTAATAGAAGCGTTTGGAGCATTTGCAATTTCAGGTGATCTAGTACTAAAGAACTCTTTTTCCTGAAGTTTAATTTTTTCCCACGGAGGATTCCCCAAAACACAATCAAAACCACCAGTAGCAAAGACTTCAGGAAATTCAAGATGCCAGTGGAAAAACATATACTCTTTGGCCAACTGAATTACTCTATTCCTAATCTCTTCACTAACTACTGATGTATCATCTGTAATCAAACTATCTAGTACGTCTGGCTTAGGATATTCTCCTTGCTCATTGTCGTGTGTCCAGAAAAACGCAGCAGTCCAATAATCTGCTAAAAACCTTTCTCTTAGGAAAGCATCTTTTGTTCTACATTCCTTATATGTCTCTTCAATCTTTTTAAGTTCCTCAGGTGTATTTTCTTCACAAACATTAGAAATATCTTGAGTTTCCATCGGTCGTATATCCTGTTGTCTATCAGATAAACTAAACGATGGCTGCCCAAGTTTCTTATCTTTCCAATATCCCTTAGCTAATCTTATCCTCTTTTTTGCCAATTCCTTATCGTCTCCTTCTACAGGTGAATATGCCTCAGATGGAATTCCCTTTTTAATTAATTCCGGTGTAGCACCAATAAGACTATTGCCACATTTAATGTGATGATCGAGAAAGTTAAGGGGCTGGTCATTTGTGGCCGCAGTAAGCCATAAAGACACCTTCGCAAGTTCAACAGACATCGGATTTATGTCTACACCATAAATACAATGTCTCAGGACATCTCTTCGGGCATGGCGGATATCCATATCCGATGGGTAATCATTTTGTGTGCGTATTCTGGCTAATCTCTCACCCAGATACTCTGTTGCCGCCATAAGAAATGCGGCACTACCGCACGCAGGGTCACATACCTTCAATGACAATAAGGCTTTCTCCTGTGCATCTTTATTCGGCCCTGCGTCTTCTAACTTACTGCCTAACACAGGAACAAGTGCGGATTCTATTAAGGCATTTACTAATCCCGGATTTGTATAATAACTGCCCGATGTCTTTCGGTTTGTTCCCCTGGGGTCAAGGAAAAAAGTTCTTGGTGGAATCTGTCGTTCCCGATTCCGACGACTTCCAATGACAGCATCCTCAAAAGTCTCACTGTTTGAGCAGATACGAGGGATATATTCTAATAGACTTTCATAGATTGCTCCAATCTCATCTACACTTAATTCCACATAGCTGATCCGATATGAGAGTCCTTCTTTCTCAAACATCGACATATATTTTATTGTTTCTAAAAGTTTGTCATTTCGGCATTGGGATTTATTGAGTAAGCTAATATTGTCTGTACTGAATAGTTGACCATTAAAGGCGGTTATGCCAAGCTCAGGAACTCCCTCATATACCATCTTAAACGTTACTTTCAATCCCTCCCAAATATCTGTATGCTGACTATCAACACTGAGTTTCGATTCAATCTTATCCCTTAATGATGACAGGCTATATTCCTGTGCGTATAGAGCACTGTGTGTTGGCATGAGTTTTCGTTGTTCTGCATAAAAGAGAAATAAAACCCTATAGATTACCCTTAAAACCTGCCGATAGAAATTAAGACACTTTTGATCATTATCCATGAGTTCTTCTACTAATCCCGGTGTACTTAACAAAAACCCATTCCCAAATGATTCAATGGCGAGCCTTACATTTTTCTGCAGATGCTCGCCAATAGCAAGCCCGGCATTCTTGCTCTCTTCAAACAACGTTTCTAATATGCACTTTCCTTCATCATTAGTGACAAAACGACTGGGATGTATTAATCTCCATAACAACCTAAAGTCGTTATAGTTTCGTCCCTCAAAGATTAATTCTAAATCAAATTCGACATAGGCCTGACGGGTTTCATGATGAAAATCTCGTAGGATTCTTAGTTCTTTGCCATTTGTCACGATAGCCCACAAATCCTCTTCAGACTGGTTCAGGTATCTCTGTAATGTATCATGCGGGCTGTATTTGTGCCTCCCATCATCTGGCTTCTTATCTAAGTCCTGATTAAATAGTACAGTGTGAATTATCGGGGCATATTGCCCATTCCACCCTCTGTGTGACAAACAGAATTTATTGCCACTATCAGCAATAACATCTGCTTTTTGGTATTCGAGATCATAGCCCAACTGTAAGAATAAGTATTTTACCCACTTCTCTCTCAGGTCGGATATGTCGATCTCTTCAAAAGAAGAAGATAACATATCCCATCTGGCTTTTAGATTTTCATATGCTTCTGCAATTCGTGATAGATGTATACTCTGACCGTCTACAACATCATACTTATACCACCTGAAACTCTCTGGTTTTGCAAAAGCATGCCTTGATGTCTCTTCCGCCAGGGACTCCAATATTGATTCAGACAGAAGATTTCCTGATATTTCAGCGCTTATACTACTCATGCCGGATATCCTATCGTAACTGTAATAATATCATGACTGGCGTATGAAATATTAGTAATCCCATTAAGCCATGATGGCAATTCGTCATAGTTTAGAGTTTCTGTTAACTGCTTTCTTTCCTCAATCATTTTTGTCCTGTTTGCTTCTATTTTATTGAGAAGGTCCTTCTCCCAATACTTATTTGCAAAGACCTCTTGTATTTCTTCCTTAAATTCTGATTTAGATCGATTACCAGGTGATGAATCGCTTAATTCAAATTCTTCTACCTTGTTTGAAGAAAGAATATTGGCATCATATATATCAAAACCTATTGTAAGAATTTCCTCTATAACTGAAGTTTGTTCGGTTTCAACAACATATCGGACTAAAACCTTTAACATCGCCATTGGTTTTTCGATATCATTACTGATTTTGTAAGCAGTCCTTCCATATTGACTATCGTCAAGATGCATTTGCTGTTTCATCAGTTGTACTAACCTGGAAACAAAAGGATGGCTAAGGTCTAACAATTCTAATTCGGGACTTCGAGCAGCATGATTTTTGTCAAATGTTATATTTCTAATTTCTTCACCGCCCCCTGGCAGAATGAGTCTTTTATCATTTAACACAATACGGTATACATCTTTATTGTTTTTCTCTACTGTACAATTAAAATGTTTCAGGGCACTAACTATAAATTTCTCAATTTCTTCTTTGCTGCCTACAGTCTTCTCCGTTTGCCTTAGCTTTCTTTCTATATCCGGCAGTCTGATTTCTGTTTGTCCGTAAAATGAGTCATTCTGAATCTGTTTGAGTTGCTTCTTTAACTGCTCTTCGTCATCTTCACTATCTGTAGATTCATTTTGTTTTTGAGCTTTGTCTAAAATATCAAAAAATGTGTGCTGTAAAGGGTCTTCTTTCCTTTTTCTTTTCCTTGTTCTTGTTCTCGGTGCCTTTCCTGCCTTAATTAAGCGCTTCATAATGTCGCTTTCGTCATTAAAGAAAGGAGGTGTAAAACCAAATTCTGCTCTGATACGATCAGCCTTCTCAATAATTTTTTCAAGGATATCTTCATCAAGTGTACCATTTACGATCATAGTTCTTATGTGAACCGTTTTTTCAGGTTGTCCGTATCTGTCAACTCGTCCGTTTCTCTGTTCTAAGCGATTTGGATTCCATGGAAGCTCGTAGTGAATAATTTGCGAGCATAAATATTGAAGATTCATACCCTCAGAAATACAATCGGTTGCTACCAGAATAGACTTTTCAGCTTTATCAAACTTGACAAATATCTCTTTTCTTGGACCCGATTTCATATCACCGTAGATCGTTAATATTTCAGCATCTTGAAAGTCTTTTTCAAGGTTTGTTTGTAGGTAATCAAGGGTATGCTTGTAACGTGTAAAGATAATAATCTTATTAGCATAACCAAATAATTCGGGAATGGTCTGCTTAGACAGCTTGACATATTTTGTATCATTGTCAGGCTTGATTTTCTTGGAATCTTCATAAATATCGTTTAGGATTTTTATTTCATTCTCTGTTACCGGCTTGCCAAATGTGGAGTGCTCAATTCTTAATTGTGCCTCTTCTGTAGATATACTTTCAAGATTATTA
>Ga0187833_10006055_pt1 | contig 11277 bp, 9 predicted proteins | sample ETNtaG_37_FD_167968 | JGI IMG/M metagenome (GOLD analysis project Ga0187833, IMG submission 167968) | Marine microbial and viral communities from oxygen minimum zone, Eastern Pacific Ocean - ETNP2014_SV_400_PacBio MetaG (Illumina Assembly) | ecosystem: Environmental > Aquatic > Marine > Hypoxic... | reverse complement strand
GGGTTCAGAAATCCTAATCATCCTGGGGGTTGTGATGGCTATTTATGGAGTCGTTTACGCGGTATTAGAGAATGATGCTAGGAGACTTCTCGCATATCACATAATCAGTCAAGTCGGCTATATGGTTGCAGGTACAGGATTAGGTACCCAGATGGCTATTAATGGTGTTGTCGCACATGCTTTTTGCCATATTCTTTATAAATCTCTCCTTTTTATGGGAACAGGTTCGGTGCTATATGTAACTGGGACTGCAAAGCTGTCGGAACTCGGCGGACTTTATAAGACTATGCCCAGGACAATGATTTACACTATAATTGGAGGTCTTGCCATATCAGCATTTCCACTGTTCAGCGGTTTTGTAAGTAAATCCATGACGGTTGCTGCTTTTGGTGAAAAGCATATCATGTGGGCATTTATTGGTCTAATGTTGGCATCAGCTGGAACATTTCTTCATACTGGTTTGAAGGTCCCATATTTTATATGGTTCGGGAAAGACCAGGGAATTAAAGCCAAGGAGCCTCCATGGAATATGGAACTGGCCATGATAATAGGGTCAATCTTTTGTATTGGGCTGGGGATATTCTATAAACCTCTTTATGCATTGTTGCCTTACCCCGTTCATTTTAAACCTTACACGGCATACCATACTTGGGAAACATTACAAATACTGCTTTTTACACAACTCGGTTTCTTTTTTCTCCTGAAAAAGTTATGGTGCGAAAATACAATCAGCATGGATACAGACTGGTTTCCAAGAAAGGGTGCCAAAGTCTTTATGTGGTTTGTAGAAAAACCGTTAGTCAATTTTGAGTATAATTTTATTGGTGAGGTATACGAATTTATTGTTCAGAAACCTATTTTGCGTGTGGCCAGGTGGTTTAAGTGGATTGATACGGTTATAGTAGATAGAGCATTTAGTGAAATTGTAAATCTGACCCTCTTTTTGAGCAGAACACTGCAATCTATTCAGAGTGGCCAAATTCAACATTATGCAATGATAATGGTTGCAGGAATTGTTACCCTGATTCTAATTGTGAAAATATTACCCTAAAAGTAAAAGATGGAAGATATAATTATAAATAGTATCGATTTTCCGGTATTAACTGTAACCACTTTTTTACCCTTGGTTGGAGCCCTGATTATACTCCTTTTCAGAAATGAAGTGCTAATAAAATGGATTGCTCTTGTGACTACAGTAGCAACATTTATTGTTTCGCTCCCTATTTATACTCATTTTGATAAAACGACCTACAAGATGCAGTTTGCTGAAATCCATCCATGGATACCGGCATGGAATATTAATTACAAGGTCGGAGTTGATGGAATTAGTGTGTTGTTCATAATTCTTGTAACAATCTTAAGCATACTCTGTGTTGCTGTGTCGTGGAAGGCAATACGGAAAAAAACAAAAGAGTTTTTCATATCTCTTTTAATAATGGAAACTGCAATGATAGGAGTTTTTGTTTCTCTTAATATTTTCCTTTTTTATCTCTTTTGGGAACTGACGCTGATACCCATGTTCTTTCTAATAGGTGTTTGGGGTGGTAGTAACAGAATTTATGCCACAATAAAATTTGTTCTTTTTACTCTGGCTGGCAGTGTTTTAATGCTGGTCGGTATCATTGTACTGTATTATTCCGGTGGAAAGACATTTGATATTCTGACACTCTCCAGTGCAAGTTATCCGCATCATCTTCAACTATGGTTGTTTTTTGCATTTTTTGCAGCGTTTGCAGTTAAAATGCCCATGTTCCCATTACATACCTGGCTTCCAGATGCTCATACAGAAGCACCCACTGCAGGAAGTGTTATACTTGCTGGTGTTTTACTTAAAATGGGCGCTTATGGTTTTTTGAGATTTTCTTTGCCCATGTTTCCATACGTGGTAAAGTTGCTTTTTATTCCTTTACTTGGCCTGTCTGTTGCAGCAATTATTTACGGTGCCTATGTTACATTAATGCAAAATGATATGAAAAAATTAATTGCCTATTCCAGTGTCAGCCATATGGGTTTCGTTACACTTGGAATTTTTACTCTTAATCAAAATGGTGTTGAGGGTGGCATACTGCAGATGATAAATCATGGAGTTATAACTGGTGCGCTCTTTCTCTGTATTGGGATGATCTATGAAAGGACTCACACAAGGATGATTGAGGACTATGGAGGACTATCCAAGACCGTTCCAATTTATGTGGTCTTTTTTACGATTTTTACACTTGCTGCCATCGGTTTTCCGGGCATGAATGCATTTGTTGGTGAGTTTCTTATCATAAGCGGAGCATTCAAGGCAAATATGGTAATCGCAGCGTTTTCCATTTTTGGTGTGGTTCTCGGGGTGACTTACATGGTTTGGTTATATTATCGTGTTGCTCTCAGTGAAATAAATCCAAAAACAAAGTCTCAACTCTTCGACTTGGATTTAAGAGAAATAGCAACCCTGGTGCCACTAGTTGTTCTGGTATTTTTTATTGGACTACAACCGGGAGTCCTTTTGAGTTATATGCATGTTTCCGTAGAGCACCTCCTCGAACATGTTAATGCTGAAAACTATGAAGTATATGATTCGGTAAGTTTGTTTGCTCAGTATTTGAAGGAAATAATTGGATGGGCATAGGTCTCATAATAATGATTGATTGGATGATTTTATGGACCTAAGCCAATACTTTACATCAAGTGATATAGCTGGGATCGCTCCGGAGATTATTTTGACATTGACTGCGTTGGTTGTCTTGACGTTAGAGATGGCACGGGTATCTCGACCTGGAATTATCTTGTTAGTAGCAGCTTTTGGTCTTGCGCTGGCAGGTGCTGCAATAGTTCAGGGGGGCACTGACGATAAAATTCTTTTCGGCGGTATGCTTTCCCTAGATAAGTTTTCAATGTTTTTTGATTTTCTTTATATCTTTATAGGATTAGCCACACTGGTCCTCTCTCAGGGATACCTAGAAAAAATGGGGACTAAATCCCGTGGTGAATATCCTGCTCTCATTTTATTTGCTATTATTGGTATGATGCTGATGACAAGAGCAAACGACTTGGTGACGGTTTTTCTTGGTCTGGAGCTTCTTTCTCTATCGCTTTACGTGTTAGTGGGATTTCTCCGGCATAACCTTTACAGCAATGAATCAGGATTAAAGTATTTATTACTGGGAGCCTTTGCAACAGGTTTTTTCCTTTTTGGAGCAGCGCTCACATATGGCGCTACAGGTACAACAAACTTCTCAGGCATTGCTTCAGCAATTGCATCAGGAACTATTCTTTCTGATATGTATCTTTTTTTAGGAATTGGGCTGTTGCTAATAGGGTTTGCTTTTAAGGTCGCATTAGTGCCATTTCATATGTGGTCTCCCGATGTTTATCAAGGGGCCCCCACAACAGTAACAGGGTTCCTTTGTACCGCACCAAAGGCTGCAGGTTTTGGTGCGTTGCTGAAAGTATTTATGGTTGCATTCCCAGGAATATTTAATGAGTGGAAAGATCTCTTTTGGATTTTAGCTACATTGACAATGACTGTGGGAAACATCTCTGCACTGGTACAATCCAATGTAAAACGTATGCTTGCATTTTCTAGTGTCTCCCATGCAGGGTATTTGGTTATAGGAGTATTGGTTCAAGACATCTCGGGCATTTCTGCCATGTTGTTCTATTTAGTAGTTTACGCTGCTATGAATCTTGGTACTTTTGCAATTATATCCTTGGTGGAAAAAGATGAACAAGAGGTAACATTTAGGGATTACCAAGGCATGGCTTCAAAATATCCTTTTCTTTCAGTAGCGATGGCATTATTTATGATTTCATTGGCTGGATTTCCACCCACTGCTGGATTTATCGCAAAATATGGAATCCTTTCAGCAGCCATAGCAAAAGGTTATACTTGGTTGGTAGTTATCGCAGTTCTTAATACACTGGTTTCTTTTTACTATTATTTTCGCATTATAGTAAATATGTATATGCGAAACGAAAAAGAAAATTTACAACCATCTACGGAATTGCTTACATTAGGACTTATTGCTTTGTTTGTTTCCGCTGTGTTTTTTCTTGGAATAACTCCTGGATATTTATTAGAAATCACAGTTAATGTAGCCACGAGTGCATTCTAATATCCCCAATTGATTTTGGTGACACATTGGACTATTCTTAGATTATAAAATTTTAATTATGATTGAGTACGGTAGGAATACCTAAGATGAAAAAACAAATCCGAAAGTTGAAAGCCCAACTCCTGTTGGGCTTTTTAGTCTTCTGGACAGGATGCAATCTACCACGGGATATTATTATTTTTACTGGACATACTATGGGAACTACCTATACAATCAAAACCATTTCGGCTCAACCAATTAATAATTATCAAAATTTAGAAATAGGCATAGATTCTGTTTTAGAATCAGTAAGCCAACAGATGTCTACTTGGGATCCAAACAGTGAACTTTCCAGGTTTAATCGAAATAAGTCTAAGAAGCCCATTCCTGTCTCATCGCAATTATTTGATGTAGTTGAAAGTGCGATATCAATTTCAGAAAAGACAAACGGTGCATTTGACATAACAGTTTTTGAACTCATGGGTTTGTGGGGATTTGGTCCAACTCCCAAAGATGGGATTCCAACCGATAGAGAGATAGAAAAAGCTCTTTCCAGTACAGGATGGGAACAGGTCAATTTATTAGATAATGGTATTAAAAAACTGAATCCAAATATAAAAATAGATCTAAATGCAATTGCAAAAGGATATGGTGTCGATCAGGTATTTAATTTTATCAGAGGATTAGGGTATGAGGATTTTTTTGTAGAAATTGGAGGTGAATTAAGGTGTTCCGGGAAGAATCAACTAAATAAATATTGGCGAATAGGAATTGACAATCCAAATGTTGGAGACTACTCTTCAAATGAAATAGCTGCTGTCATTATCATGGACAATAGAGCTTTGGCAACATCCGGTAATTATAGGAATTTTGTGAATATAGATGGTGAAATTATAGGGCACACAATAAATCCTATATTAGGCAAACCTATACAGACGAATGTTTTATCTGTCACTGTGTTGGCTGAATCATGTATGAATGCCGATGGATGGGCCACAGCGCTTATGACAATGGATTATGAGTCAGGAATAGAAATAGTGCGCTCTGAAAAAGGTCTGGACGTTATTTGGATAATTGAGAGGTCCGATACATCCCGAAGATTTGGTAGGACAAACGGCGTAAAAATTGAAGATTCAATTTATGAATTTATACAGTAGTTAAATCTATTGGGATATTCTTTGATCCTATTTCCATTCTATAACAGAATCAATGTAATTTTTAAGCTGGGATAAACAAATACTTTACCTATGTCAAAGCATAAAATTTTCAGTTTCATTTTAGCGATACTTCCAGCAATAACATTGGCAGGGAATAATGGTTACAGTATAGCACCCCATTTGAGTGGAGAAAATTTATCCATTTTCTGGATTATTCCCTTTATAGGGATATTACTTTCTATTGCAGTATTTCCATTGGTATTGCCACGATTCTGGCACTACCATTTTGGGAAAATATCCTTTTTTTGGGCGATTTTGTTTATTTTTCCGTTCCTTTTAAAGGAAGGGTGGAAGATTACGCTTTATGAACTGTTGCACGTAGCATTTCTGGAATATTTACCATTTATAATTCTGCTTTTGGCATTGTTTACTATCTCCGGGGGTGTACGATTAACAGGTTCATTAGTTGGTACACCTATGCTAAATACACTCATTATTTCCATTGGTACTGTATTGGCAAGTTGGATGGGAACGACAGGTGCTGCAATGTTGTTAATTCGTCCTTTGTTAAGAGCAAATGCGTGGCGACGAAAAAAAGTACATATTATCATTTTCTTTATTTTCCTCGTTGCTAATATTGGTGGTTCTTTAACCCCATTGGGTGATCCGCCATTATTTCTTGGATTTCTTAAGGGAGTAGATTTTTTTTGGACGACCACAGCAATGCTTAAACCAATGTTGTTCATGGTTTTTTGCTTATTGGGAATATTCTTTGGACTAGACACATATTATTATGGTCGGGAAATGAAACCGCGGATTCAAAGTGATATTACAGAAAAATTGGGTATAGAGGGATCATTTAATTTTTTATTGATTCTTGGAGTGATTGGTTGTGTCCTGTTAAGTGGTTTTTGGAAGCCAACAATGCTTATTGATGATAAACTAGTTCCATATTCCTTTGATGTTTTCCATGTAAAAGTAGATATACAAAATTTGGTTCGAGATTGTCTATTATTGGTATTTACTTATGTAAGTTGGACTTTGACATCAAGGAAAATACGTGAGGCTAATGAATATACCTGGTTTCCCATTATCGAAGTGGCTAAACTTTTTGCAGGAATATTTATAACAATTATCCCTGCGATCGCTATTTTGAAATCAGGAGCTCATGGTGTGTTAGCATCAGTAGTTTCATCTGTATCAACTGAAAGTGGTGAACCTATTAATTCCATGTATTATTGGGCTACAGGCATCCTTTCAAGTTTTCTCGACAATGCACCCACATATCTCGTCTTTTTTAATACAGCTGGAGGTAATCCTGTTTCTCTCATGGGGGAAATGTCTAATACGCTATTAGCCATTTCTGCTGGAGCAGTTTTTATGGGAGCGATGACCTATATTGGGAATGCACCAAATTTTATGGTGAAGTCTATTGCTGAAGAAACAGGAATTAGTATGCCTTCATTTTTTGGATATATGATAAAATATTCAATTCCTATTTTGTTGCCCCTATTTATCATAGTTTCGCTTATATTTTTCTGATGAGAATTACAAAAGTAACCACAAAAACAGGAGATGAAGGGAAGACTCGATTGGCAACGAATGAAATAATTTCAAAATCTAGTATAGAAATTCATGTTTTGGGAGATTTAGATGAATTGTCATCCGTGTTAGGGATTGTTAAAGTTTCGTGTCAAACTGAAGAACTAAGATCTAACATCGAAAATATCCAAAATGATATATTTAATATTGGCGGAGAGGTAGCTTTAAGAAATAGTGGTAATAAATTATTACAAAAGGATAGGGTTGATATTTTGGAAAAAGAAATCGAAAACATCAGTAATAAATTACCACCATTAAAAGAATTTCTCTTGCCGGGAGAAAATGGATTGTCTTCTAAAATTCATCATGCCCGTTCGGTATGTCGTAGAGCCGAACGATCATTAGTAGCACTGACGGAGAAAAACTCATATCGTCATATCTGGATTCAATATTTGAACCGTCTCTCAGACTATTTGTTCGTTTTAGCTCGACAGTCAGGGAAAAGTGAGGGTCAATCAGAGAGAATGTGGACAAGAGAATGAATTTGAACCGTTATAAACCCATTATAGAAAATATAAATAGGGTTGCTCTATCCACACATGAAAATCCTGACGGAGATGGGTTGGGTTGTGCAGCGGCTATGTATCATTTTTATAAGAATAAGAATATAGATTGTAAAATCATTCTTCCAACATCCCTTCCTCATGAATTTGAGTTTCTTGAAAAGGGGTCTATGTTTTATTTATATTCAAGTGAAACCATGGATTCCTGGCTAAAAGATGTTGATTTAATTATTATCTTTGATGTTGGAGATATTAACAGATTGAGAGATATCAGAGGAGCAATCCAAAAATATAATTTACCTTCACTAAATATTGATCACCATACTTTAGTGGATGGATCACTGTTTACTTATAACCTTGTAGATACTCATGCTGCAGCAACAGGTGAAATAGTATTTGATATTTTAGAACAATGTTTTTCTATTGACTTTACAAAAGATATTTGTGAAGGAATATTTTCAGCGATCATGACGGATACCGGTTCTTTTAGATACAGTAATACGAATATCCATTGTCATGAGATTGCTATTGAATGCTATAAAGCAGGTGTAGATACAAGTTATATTTATCAACAAGTGTATGAGAACACTACAAAAAGTCGTGTTAAATTATTGGGAACCGTACTACATCAGATACATTATGAATTAGATGGAGAATTAGCTTGGTTTATTGTGGACAATACTATGATGGAACAATGTGAAGCTGATAAAACAGATGTTGAAGGATTCTCTGACTTTGTCCGTACAATAAACGGGGTAGAAGTTGCTTTGATGATTATGGAATCAGGGAAAAACAAATGCAAGATGAATTTCAGATCAAAAGGGAAATATATTGTGAATGATATAGCAAATACTTTAGGTGGGGGAGGTCATCCATTTGCTTCCGGAGCAAAAATACAGGGATCGATCGAAAAAGCGACTCCTCATATTTTGGATGTTGTCAGAAAATCCATTGTTTCCCAACAGGGTGTCAAATAATGAAAATATTTGTAGCGAAAGATGCAGGATATTGTTTTGGTGTAAGAGATGCAGTTGGTTTGGCACATACAACTGCAGAAAAATACGGAAATGTGTATATGTTGGGAGATATCGTCCACAATGAACAAGTTGTAGAAAAATTAAAAAAGGCAGGGGCAAAAGTTGTTCAAGGTTTGAAAGAGATTCCAGCTGATACACCTGTATTGTTTCGGGCCCATGGTACGGCAACCCAAGTGTGGCAAAAGGCAAAAGGCAAAAATATGAAAATTATTGATGCGACTTGCCCCTTAGTACAAGAAATTCACGACGAAGTAACTAAACTGGAAAAGGAAGATAGACAAATAATAATCATTGGTGATCATGGTCATGATGAAGTTGTTGGGATTGCTAGTCAGGTGACAAATCCCATTGTATTAGAAAATCCCGGAGAAGCAAAAGAAATAAAGAAAATGAAAAAAGCCGGTATTGTGAGCCAGTCCACGCAAACCATTGAAAATGTACAAGAAATAATAAATATACTTATGACAAAGATATTTGATCTCCGATTTGTAAATACAATTTGTTTTCCTACAAAAAGGAATCAAAGTCAGATAAAAGAATTGGCTGATTCATGTGATGTGGTTTTAATTATTGGCTCATTTACCAGCGCAAATTCAAAGCGTCTTTCTCAATTATCCTCATTGAGAAATTCAAATTCTTATCAAATTACGGGTGTAAAAGATATATGTTCAGATTGGTTTTATAATGCTGAATCTGTTGGGATTTCTGCTGGTGCTTCTACACCAGATAATCTAATTGAAGAAGTAGTGGAGTTTGTCACCTGCTTTAATCAAGAAAAAGAAAAGGAGATGGTCTATGGATAAAGGAAAATTTGAGGTAAAAGTGGGCTTATCAGAAATGCTCAAAGGTGGAGTTATAATGGATGTAATGTCTGTCGAGCAAGCAATCATAGCAGAGGAAGCTGGAGCCGTTGCTGTAATGGCGTTGGAACGTATCCCTGCCTTGATTCGTAAAGATGGCGGGATAGCCAGAATGAGCAGTCCTAAAATGATCAAAGCTATACAAAATGAAGTTTCTATTCCAGTGATGGCAAAATGTAGGATTGGGCATTTTGCCGAAGCTCAAATGCTAGAGGCATTAGAAGTAGATTTTATTGATGAAAGTGAAGTTCTTACTCCTGCAGATGAGGCGAATCACATTTGGAAATATGATTTTAAGGCACCCTTTGTCTGTGGTGCCAGAGATTTGGGGGAAGCATTAAGAAGAATTGCTGAAGGGGCAGCGCTGATTCGCACTAAAGGTGAAGCAGGTAGCGGTAACATCGTCGAAGCAGTACGCCATATGCGAAAAGTGCAATCACAAATCAAGAAATTAACCGTTATGGATAAGGAAGAGCTCATGGCGATTTCCAAAGCACTGGGTGCTCCATTCACATTAGTTCAACAAGTCGCAAAGCTGAAAAAACTTCCGGTACCAAATTTTGCAGCTGGAGGCATCGCAACTCCAGCCGATACATCCTTAATGATGCAGTTGGGAGCAGAGTCCGTATTCGTTGGTTCGGGAATATTTATGAGTGAGGATCCTGCCTCCAGAGCTAAAGCGATCGTGGAATCCGTAACGTATTTTGATGACCCGGAAAAGCTTGTGAATACGTCTTCAGAATTGAAGGCAGCCATGAAAGGATTAGACATGTCTGAAATTCCGGAAGAAGAACGCCTACAAAATAGAGGTTGGTAATAATACCGATGAGCAAAATATAAAGAAATATATATGAGAATAGGGATCCTGGCTTTACAAGGTGATTATTTAAAACACGAACAGCTTATTTTAAAACTGGGTTGGGATTGTATTCGTGTGCGATATAAAAAAGATTTTTCCTTTCTGGATGGGCTGATAATTCCAGGAGGCGAGTCAACAACTCTCACAAAATTACTAGAAGCAACTGGTCTCTTTATCTCACTAAAAGAGTTTGCAGAAACTCATCCTATTTTGGGTACTTGTGCAGGGCTAATTTTGATGAGCGGTGAATCCTCAGACACCAGGGTTGGCTCGCTCGGATTATTAAATATTAAGGTTGAAAGAAATGCTTTTGGGAGACAAATTCATTCATTTACCGCAAACTTGGATATGACGGGAAATGACCACATAATTCAGGGAACATTTATTCGTGCTCCTAAAATTTCACGAATAGGTACAAACATAGATGTGTTAGCAAAATTAGATGGCAAACCGGTCGCAGTTCGTCAGGGGATTCATATTGGATTGACATTTCATCCTGAATTAAATAATGAGCCTATTTTTCATACTTTAGCATTTCTTTCCCCAAATAAAAAAAATAACCATTCAAATTTTGTAATGAATCATGTCCACTAATTTGTTACAACAGATTCGGTCTCCCCGAGACTTAAAATCTTTGGAACTAAAAGATTTGCAAATTGTGAATAACGAACTAAGGGAATATATCATTTCTACGATTACAGAGATTGGAGGGCATTTAGCATCAACATTAGGGGTTGTGGAATTAACCACAGCTTTGCATTATGTTTTTGATACACCTCATGATAAAATTATTTGGGATGTTGGTCATCAGGCATATGCTCACAAAGTTTTAACAGGTAGGTATGAACAATTAAAAACTATCAGACAGTATGAAGGGCTGAGTGGTTTTTTGAAAATATCTGAAAGTGAATATGATGCATTTGGTGCAGGTCATGCTTCCACATCGATATCTGCAGCACTCGGGATTGCTGTTTCTAGAGACTATTACCAGAAAAAATACAAAGTTATTTCAGTAATTGGAGATGGGGCAATGACTGGAGGTCTTTCATTTGAAGGATTAAATAATGCAGGACTGAGGCGGAAACAGTTTTTGGTCATACTCAATGATAATGAAATGTCAATTTCACCAAATGTAGGAGCAATTAATTCTTATTTTAACAGATTGGTGACCAATCCGATA
>Ga0187833_10006054_pt1 | contig 11279 bp, 18 predicted proteins | sample ETNtaG_37_FD_167968 | JGI IMG/M metagenome (GOLD analysis project Ga0187833, IMG submission 167968) | Marine microbial and viral communities from oxygen minimum zone, Eastern Pacific Ocean - ETNP2014_SV_400_PacBio MetaG (Illumina Assembly) | ecosystem: Environmental > Aquatic > Marine > Hypoxic... | reverse complement strand
AATTGAAAACGAGAAGCTCAAAAAGAAATTGCGCCGTTATGAAAATCCTCATACTCCCCCAAGCAAAGACGAAAGGAAATCACGAACCAACTTTGTCATATTCAATGCTCTTAAGATATGTTTCGCAAACTTTATGAAGAACGTTTGTTTTTTCCTGTTCATGGTTGGGTACACTCCAACCACCCCTCTTAGAGCCTTACGGCTCTTTGAGGATTATAAACTTATAGGATTTCTATGGGGCCGGCGAATAGAAAAGTTTATAAAGGTGCTAGCTAATAATTGAGGTTAAGCAAAATAATTACATCACTCCGTTAAGAACTAAAAAAGAGGCTATGACATGAAAAAAAAAGGATCGCTCAGTCTTTCGGTAAATGCTATCGTTATTCTTATTCTCGCAATTGTCATGCTCGGTCTTGGTTTAGGATTCATTCGAGGAATGTTCGGTAAAGTATCAACACAACTAGAACAACAAGTCTCAGCCGAACCCGAACCCGCAACCCCTTATGGATCATCCCCCATCACACTCTCTAGAGAAATCTTAGTAACACGATCCGGAAACGATGAAATCCTTAAAGTTTCTGCCTACAATCCGAGTAACGAAGTCTGGACCTCAGCATCACCAAAAATAAGCTGTAACGGCATCACTATTTCGGACAACGACCAACAAGTAAATCCAAGAACCGTCCTACAGGGAGAATTCACTACCTTTGCCATGCTCATTACCATACCCTCGGGTGCTCCAAACGCTCACCTTTGCAATCTCTTCATAGATGGTCACGCTGAATACGCAAAAGACCTCACCATAAAAATAGTACAATAATCACAATGAAACAAAAAAAAGCAGCCATGGAACTATCGGTAACCGCCATCGTCACACTAATCCTCGCTATCGTCATGCTAGGACTGGGATTAGGATTCATTAGAGGAATGTTTACGAAAGTATCGACCTCCTTTGAAGAACAAATTTCAGCAGAACCAGAAGCCGAGTTAGCAAGATCTTCAGATCCATTAACCATCTCTCGTCAGACCATCATCTCAGAAGCCGGAGCAAGCATCGCACTCAAAGTAAATGCCTATAATCCTACTAAAGATGAATATGAAAAAGTAGTTCCAGATATACGCTGTAAAGATACAGATGGAGCAGCCTTAGCTGTAACCGCTACTGGAACAAAAAGAGATATTGATGTTGCAGAAACAGCCTCATATACAGTACTAGTAACTGTTCCTGACCAAGTTCCAGGAAGCTATCTTTGCGAGGTAGTGCTTACCAAAACACCTAGCCCGCCAGGTACAGTAACTCCTGCTGACGACCTCCTCCAAAAGGATATCACTCTAAGAATACAATGAAAAAGCGCCTTTCGCCTAGCGAAGAATTCGATATTATGAAACTGGTGCTAGATAAGTTTCTCTGGTTAGGCACCGCAATCATGGGCTTTGGCATCTACCAAATCTTTACCGGCCACAGCTTCCAGTACGGAATAACCATCATCGTCTCAGGAGCAATTGTATTGTTACTTTTCCTGCTGCTTATTGTAAAAGAATATGAAATTGTGAAGTAGTACCATGGACGCTCCCGTCATGGAACTGAAGCCAGACGTAAAGAAGGCAATCACAAGCAAAATCATCCTCGTTCTCGCATTTATTGCACTCATTGTAGGGATGGGCTTCTATCTCAACAGTATTGTCGGTGTCGGCGTCTTTCTCACCGTGTTCTCCGAACTAGGCATAGAAATCAACGGAGCATCAGTAGTATATGTCCTCGCTGCAATCACCGCACTCATCGTGGTCATCATGCTCGTCAAGAGCTATGTTAACCTCCATAATGTCGCCTACACCTTGTATGCCGATAAATTAGTCTACACCCCTCCCGCCGCAGCCTTAATGCATAAAGAACCCATCCAATACCCCTATTCCAGCATCTCCGGCATCACCTTCAAAAAACAAGGTGCAATGAAACCCGATCTCATCCAAATAGCACTAACCGGACAAAAAGAAAGTTACTTAAACATCCCTTACATAGATAACCCTACCGAGGCCATGGCGAATATGCAACGTCTTATGGATCAATGGCGTGCCCAATATTACGCCGAATTCGGCCACCAATACCGCATGCAGAACATCATGGGCTGATACTCACGAAGAATGCGACTACACCAAATGAAACTCAACAAAAAGGCAGCAATTGAATTATCGGTCAACTTTCTAGTAATGCTAATCATCACCCTAGTCATTTTCGGCTCATCCATGGTCATGGTCAAGAAGTTCTTTGGTGGCGCAACAGATATCAAGCGTGTCTATGACGAACGCACCGAACAAGAAATCGAAAGACTGCTAGATGACGGATCGAGAGTAGCAATCCCCTTCGACAAGAAGAAAATAGCCAATGGTGAGTTCGCAACCTTCGGAATGGGGGTGTTAAATGTCCTGGGAAAGGACCAACAGAACGATTTCCGTATCCAAATCAAGTTCAATAAAGCATTTCGCAAGGACAATACTCCAATTTGTGATTCCAGCAGCATTGCAAGTCAAGCAACCTGTCAATCTCCCAATATGTGGCTCTCGTCTAGCAACACTCCTGACTCAAATCAAAATACCATCGGTCTAGTCATGCAAAAGACCATTAAAAACAACGAACAACAAAAGTTCCTCATGGGAGTAGAAGTAGATCCTGGCACCGAACCCGGCACCTACATCTTCGACATGAATGTCTGCTTCAAAGAAACCATCGGCACCTCCGCACTACCCAAAGACAGCACAAGATGTCCAGATGTAGCAGGATTTCCCATTCCATACGAACGTGTAAAGAAACTCTACGTAGAAGTTATCTAAAACCGACTTTTAATCAATTTACGAGTACCGGTAACCATACTTTTCAAGTACGTTAAGCTACCCTCTTTCTCTAATACCGTATCAGGCTTACCCGTATCCGGACAGAACACATACAATTCAGCATAATCCTGAATCGCCTGGTTAATACGACTAGCAGGCACTTTAGCACCCACCAACAAACTACCCGATTTCTTCAATTCACCGGGTGTAGCAATAGCACGAGAAACATATTTCAGCACATGTTGCGCCTCACGATGCAAAGCATCACAAATCTGCAAGAAATTATTAATAACGGTTTTATTACCCTGAATATGACCCTTAACCTTAGGAATCACAAACCGCTCTTTCTCAAAAACAGATTCCGGCAACTCCTTACGTGCCTTCGCGAGTAACTCTTTGTAATCAACCATTAGAGTGAGAATAAGACCCTTCTTTTTAAAACTAACTATTGAGCACCAAATCTACCAAAGAACGTATCAACGATAGCCTGTAATCCACCCGGATTCATCAACAAATACAACGCACCGCCCACAATCAGCAACAGTAACAAAATCTTAAGAAACATTCCAAAACTAAATTTCTTTCCCGAAGGTGCCATCTGAGGTGCAGCCGGTTGAGGGGTAGGTTGGGGAGCTGCCTGCTCTGCAGCTTCCGGTGCTACATGAGAAGCTTCTGAAGAAGCTGGCTGAGAAGCCTGTCCCGAAGAGCCAGAATCACGCATCTGCAACAATACTGCTAAACTGTTCAGCATCTAAACTCGCACCTCCAATTAAAGCTCCATCAATGTTCTTCTGATCAAATAATTCCTTGCAATTGGCAGCTTTAACACTACCTCCATACAAAATAGAGACAGAGTCAGCAACACCCTTGTCATATAACGAACTAACAATCTTTCGAATACTAGCATGTGCATCATCCGCTTGCGAAGGACTAGCCGTCTTGCCGGTACCAATCGCCCACACCGGCTCATATGCAATAACAACCTTCTTCATCTGCGCCTTCGTTATCGATTTCAAACCCGCAACCAATTGAGCCTTTAAAACCGCATCCACCTTACCAGCATTCCTCTCATCGGCAGTCTCGCCAACACACAATATCGGTATCAAACCACCCGAAAGAGCAGCAGTAACCTTCATATTAATCATCTCATCACTTTCACCAAACACATGACGTCTCTCAGAGTGACCCAAAATAACATACGAGCACCCCACATCCTGTAGCTGCGAAACATTAACCTCGCCCGTAAACGCACCCTTCAACTCGAAATGCACATTCTGAGCTCCTAGAAAGAAGCGCGCCGGCAACACAGCAGAAACCGCCGGTAACAACGTAAAAGAAGGAATCAATACAACAGTAACTTTCTTACTCTCAATCGAATTATCCAAAACCTTGACCAACGTCAAAGCATCCCGAGAAGTCAAGTTCATCTTCCAATTAGCTGCAACAATTCGCTTACGCATAACAAGTTAAAGCAAATACCACTATAAATAGTTTTCTTAAACGACTATGTGCATTGCACCATAGTCCGCTCTTAACCAGCAAACAGACTCACTGCCAACAGCGTCAGAATAAAAGCAATCACATACTGCAAAATCCACACTAAAATAGCCTTTCCCGTGGTCAATTTAAAAGCAACCCGATACACCAGAGACGTAGCCAGCAACGAAGCAATACTCGCATACAAGCCCAAATACGTCAATGCAGCCAGCGAAAAGGCCGACAACAAAATACTCAGCAAGATAACTTTCATCAAACTAGCCTCGCCACCCACCAATTTAACGGCAAAATACAACGGCAACAAAGAAATCACCAAGGCTCCGCCCAAGAACAACAAATTCCCTGTCAACAAATCTATTCCAACCATTTTTTCTCCAGAGCTAATAACACTCCACCTAATACTATAAAAAAGTTTGCACCCAGCAAAAACGTCTTCATAATAGCAGTCCCCATATCAACAAAAAACGTCTGAGGATACAGTAAGATCAGATTACTAGACGAAGAAAACTGCCATGTCCCATCAGCAAAAAATAACCCATGGAAAGCCGTAAACAATCCATCAAACCAAAACACAATCCCCGAAATAACCAAGAGCGCAAAAACCAAGTTAATAACGCCAGCATACAACAACAGCCGCCGAAGAACAACCAATCTATGAACACCAAACACCCAATACCCAGAAAAAAGCACCAAGAAGAACACAACACCACTCAACATAAACATTATCCGACCCACCGAAACAACAGCACGAACATCAGAAAGATGACTCACCTCGTCAGCAGTAAACACATCAACCAATAACTCATCTCCAGAACCAGAAACATACGCAACAACCGCATCATTCACCAACGAAGCTGAAAATGCAGTCTTTTCCTCAACCGAATACTGAGCAAAATCATAATGCGCATCAGAAAAAGCATTCCCAAAAAAGCTAACACCCAAAAGCAAAAAGAACGACGAAACAACAAACAACACACCAAGTAACCAACCAATCTTCATAAGAACAAGAATCACTAACTACTTTTATTCTTTGCTAGAGTAAGCTAAAGATATTGCCGACGCCCATCGAGGTGAATGAGTTTGAAAAACTCATAAGTTCACCGTGCCTCGGCATTATTGTATCCGCTTACTCTCAGAATCAATAACAACTCTACGCTTCTTAAATTTCCGTTTAATAATAATTTCCTCGACCTCAACTTCCTCGATATCCATCAACACCTGCTGCTGAGCTCGCAAAATCTCATTAACAATTTCGGTAGGCGGATGCTTCACAACAATTTCCTCCGGCTCAATCCGACCAGCACGTAACGAAGGCGAACTCGAACCCGGATCCGGCATACTTTCACGCGGAGTATACAATTCCAACGGCGCTCCACGAACAACCTCATCCATCTCCCGAGCGCCCTTATCATAGCCAATCTCCACCTTACTATAAACCACCTCAGAGAACGACTCAAAATGTGAAAGTGAATAAAATCCGTGTGCATAACCTGGCAAATCAGCATTCGTATCGCTCCGTTGCGAAGCCCCTGCATCACCGTGCTTCCCAACCTCATAACTACCTAAAATCTGCTCTCCAATAGAATAATGTCCCATGTGTCCCATCTTAGTCTAGGTGCAAGACCTCTTTTTCATCTTTAATCGCCTTGTTAATAGCATCTTCAATCGACTTTTTAGCATTTTTCTTTTCCTGTTTAGACTCAACCTGCTGCCCCTCCTGAAACACCTCGCTGGCAGCATTGGCAACAACATCCCCTTCCTCTTCACTTTTCTCATACTTCGGATCGTCCTCAGAAAACCCTAAACTCTCCTCAATCGTCTCCGAATCATCATCCTGCTGCTTCAAATCCTCATTTTGCTCGCCAGAATCATACAACTCTCCCGGTTTCGAAGAATACACGTCATCACTACCGTCCTTGGTATGATAATCCAACGGATTATCTTCCCCGCCCCGATGATAACTCTTATCATCTTCGTCCATGCCTAAGGGATCATGTGCTTGGTATGTCATAGTCAATCAAGTGTTAAACTCATATATAATAATTGGGTTTACAACAGCCCAAAGTAACCATTAAAATCTCCCTGACTAAATTCTGGAGTAAATCTCGGAATAGAGGGCTCATAAATCATTTCCACCCCATCCATAATCGCAATAATATCATACTGGGGCCCAGCTAGTCTATGTGCCTCCTCCAAAACATCCACTCCAGGATTAACAGAAAAGACTACCTCTCCTCGTCTAATAATTCGAGAGTCATAGCTTCTCCTAGGCTCAGAAACCTTTACATTTAGATCCTTAGCGGTATCAAGAGCAGCCACTTCAGAGCTACCCCTAGCTAATTGAGCTTTAAGCGATTCGACCGCACTTTTTTGAGCTACAGATGTACTCATAAAATTAGAAAGTCCGAAATCCATTTATAAACGTTACTAAACGAAGTTTGGTAATGGTTTGAAAATTTGCTCAATTTTCAAAAGATACCTGAGAATACGCCTATAATCCTAACCCAGAAATATTCTGCCGAGTAACCTCAGCACTCTTCTTCAGCAATGCACCTGCCTCAACACTCAACTCCAGCTCAACAATCTCCTGTACCCCATCCTTGCCCAATTTCACCGGCAAACCCATGCACATATCGTTTAAACCATATTCACCAGAAACAAACACCGAACACGGCAACATCTTACCAGAATCAGAAAGAATGACAGAAACCATCTCCACAATAGAGGCAGCCGGACTATAATATGCCGAACCCGTCTTCAAATATTTAACCACCTCGCCCCCACAGTTAGCAGTCCTTTCAACAAGCCGAGCAATCGTATCAGCATCCATCAACGAAGTAATCGGTTTCCCGTCAACAAGAGTTAATTCAGGAAGAGGCACCATCGAATCTCCATGTGCTCCCATCACCATACCCTCAACAGTAGCAGGCGAAACCTTCAATTCCGAAGCAATAAAATTACGCAACCGAGCACTGTCCAACACTCCAGCCATCCCAATAACCTTCTCCCGAGACAACCCAGACTTCTTCAAGAACAAATACGTCATCACATCCAAAGGATTAGTAACAATAATGCAGATAGCATCAGGAGCAAATTCTTTTACAGAGGAAGCAATCGAAGACATGATAGAAGAGTTCTTCGCCAACAAATCCTCCCGTGTCATCCCCGGTTTTCGTGCCAATCCAGCCGTAATCACAATAAGACCGCAACCAGAAAGCGCTGAATAATCAATACTTCCAGAAACAACGGTATCAAACGGCACCAGAGGACTACAACACATCATATCAAGAGCTTTCCCAATAACCGCATCATCAATATCAATCATCACAATCTCTTTAACCAAATCCTTCGAAGCCAGAATAAAAGCAGCCGTAGCCCCCACCTGTCCCGCTCCCACAAAACCAACTTTCATACAAGTTGACAACCAAAGAATTATTTAAAGCTATGGATTTATATACCGTTTAGAATTCGAGTAGAGATATGAGAAATAAAGACGATGCCCTCTACACCGCTGAAGATGTCGAGACAATGATTGGTCTAGCATCCGAACTAGAACGCAATGTAAATTACATTTTATTTACAGGTAACCCTCATGGCGATATGGATCTGTTGAAAGATAGGATAATCAAGTACCTACCCTCATTTAGATCACAACTCGTTGAACATATCAGATCATTGAGAGAAAACAATAAAGACCTCTACGGATTAGATCAGCTTCTGAATGTGAAACAAGGAGACTAATCACCAATCAAGCCCTTCTAAGTCATCAGCCAGTGCATCAAGACCTTCATCAGTCAATTCTGAATCAAGTTCAGCAACCTCTGAAGTTTCAGCAACAACACTATCTACTACAGCATCCCCAGAGCCAACATCCACATTTTCCTCAACTACCGGAGCACCGCAACCAACTAAAAATAGCACCATCAACACAGCTAGTATTCGTTTCATTCTTCATCCTCCTCTGAATCATCATCAGATTCATCTTCAATTAAATCCTCGTCTTCAGCACCCTCAAACGAAGCATCCGCTTCATGAAGGTCTTTCGCAATCTCAACAAGAATGCCGTGAGCATCCTTTAATGTAGATTGAGCATCTTTAGAAAGCCCCTTGGCCTTCTTGATCATCTCAGTTAACTGATTACGTTCCTCATCAGTCAACAAACGCTTCTGTCTTCGAGTAACCGCAACCTCCTCAAGCAATGACTCCGACTGCTTGTGCAGATCCCGAGCTTCAGCAATAAGAACATCAAATTTGTCCGTCAACACATCCAAATTCTCAACTTCAGCTCCCCTTTCCTCGATTTCAGCTAATAACTTCTCAAGTTTCACCTCAAGCTGCTGCGATCGCACCACAATCTCGCCTACACGCGACGTAACAACGCGTGCAGCACCTGCTTCAGCAACGTGCTTTACACGCTTCCAAATCGAAGAAATAGACTTTGCAGCACTTCGCAATTCCTCCTTCGTTGTAGCGGCCTCAGCATCCACTAATGCAGCCTCAACCTCAGCGATTGCAGCATCTAACTTACCAATAATCTCCGAAGCACGCTCGCTATCAATATTTTCATTACCCTCAATCTTGCTTTTTACTTTTTCAAGATGTGCAAGCACTCGCTCACCAGATTTAGCAATGTATTCCTTTGCCCGAGCCTGTGCCTCAGCCCTAATTTCATCACAATCATCTCCACAATCCCTTAATTTAACCTTAACCTCATCAAAAGCCCTACCCCGATCCTCACTTTCATCCTCTAAAGTGTCGTGCTTCTTTCGAGCTGCCTCATATCGCCTCTTCGCAGCAGCCTTCTTATCTGCAGCAACAGCCCGTTTCTTGTAAAGATCTTCAGCTTTCCGAACCTTCAACCGAGCAAGCTTTTTTCGTGCAGCAACAGCATCCTCTCCGAGTACCTCATCTGCCTGATCCTTACGCAACTGAGCAATCTTTCGAAGCTCATCCTTAGTAAAATCATCCTTGTTAAATGCAAACGCTCTATGTGCCCGAGCAACATCAGACATATGTTCATCATCCATCCTGGGAGAGCACTTTTTCCGACAATCATCCTTTTCCACACCTGCAGCAACACATCGCTCTAAACAACCATCAATTCTATCAGCAACCGCCTCTCGAATAACAACAGGCTTTGCATCAACTCTCCGAGCAATCGTATGAGTATCTATATCACACTTTTTTCTACAATCATCCTTCTCTACACCAGCATCAACACACCTATCAAGACAACTTCTTTCACGAATAAGAACAGGTTTAACCGCACGGGTCGCATCAGTTACCACCTCATCCTCCTTTTCTTCAGAAACTTCATCTGTAGCATCCTCCTTATCCTCAACATCACTCGTACTATCCCGAGTCTCATTTGAGCTATCCGATTCTGCAATCACCAAAAAAGCTGAGAACGCAGCAACCAATATAACCATCAATACAACGAAAACTTTCTTCATAACAATCACCTCAATTTGATATACTTGCATACTGAGACTAGGAATATATAAATCCTTCGATTCAAAGGAATAAAGCCCGCAACCGAGTCTTAATCTGCAGAGGAGCATTCATAATATGTTCTTCAGTAAACCGAATCACCCGAATCCCATCCCAACCACAAGAAATATCCTTAAAATGATCCCTCCACGCATTCCGATGCCAATACGCACCATCAGCTTCCAAAGCAATCTTCCGAGAAGGAAAATAAAAGTCGAATATCCTAACAGAACCGTTACTCAACACCTGCTTGTACTCACAATGAAAATCAGTACCTTCAACAAACCCCAACGAAAGCAAAAAAGAAAGCATCCTCCTCTCCAAAATAGTCCGCTTCCCTAACCGAGAACTAAAACCACTATACCTCAACGCAATCTACTCTTCCAACAGTCCAGGAATACCTCGAGTGTGAAAATCATGCGGCAATCGCGCATAACCCAAAGTCGTTTTCCGATCTGCATGCCCCATCAACTTCTGAATTTTCTCAATTTCAACACCTTTCTGCATAAGATGAGTAACACAACTAGCTCGCATCATGTGCGGATGAACGTGCATGTGAATCCCTGCCTTTTTCGCAGCAACATCTACAACAGCTTGCGCCGTTCTTCGAGTAAGATGTCCACCAAAACTATTTTCAAACAAATAGACCGATGAACGTTTTCGGGAAGCCAGATACGACATCATATCCGAATACAATCCATCCGGCAACGGTACATACCGATCCTTTTTCCCTTTACCTCGCTGAATAAACAACAGTTTAGCCACCTCATGGATGTGATCAACCTTCACCACTACACATTCACCCACACGAATCCCCGTTTCATACAACAATCGAATCATCAACCTATGCTTCTCCGATCGAGTACGATTAATCATCATCTGAATCTCCTCAGTTGCCAACACACGAGGTAAACTCTGAGGAATCTTAGCCCGCTTAATACTCCTGAACAAGTTCTTCCCCATAAATCCACCAAAATAAGCCTTCAACGCACTAAGTGCCAAATTAACCGTACGTTCCGCCTTCTTCCGATCAAGCAACACCAACAAATACTTCTTAATATCTGAGGAAGTAACAAACTTCGCCGGCTTCGAAACAGTATCCATAAATTTCCCAACCGTCCAAAGATAAGAATCAATAGTATTCCGACTAAATCCCTGTAATCGTAAGTCATCCACAAATCCAGCAAACCTCTCCTTCAATCTATCCTTCTGTCTAATCCCTTTTTCTCGTTTTACCTGATGAAATACGTTCATCCCAATCACCTCATACAACTAAAGCGAAGAACTCACCTTATATACCCTGCGCCCCCACCTGGCAAGTGGCAAGTGAAACCCAATTTCCCCCTCATAACATCTCTAAAGCAAGAATTCAAGAGTTTCAGACTGGACACTGCCAAATGGCAAGTGCCCTACATCTGAAAGAAATTCGCTTAAAAGATGTTATATTCAATTTTGATTTTTTC
>Ga0187833_10006053_pt1 | contig 11279 bp, 11 predicted proteins | sample ETNtaG_37_FD_167968 | JGI IMG/M metagenome (GOLD analysis project Ga0187833, IMG submission 167968) | Marine microbial and viral communities from oxygen minimum zone, Eastern Pacific Ocean - ETNP2014_SV_400_PacBio MetaG (Illumina Assembly) | ecosystem: Environmental > Aquatic > Marine > Hypoxic... | reverse complement strand
CGAGCCTACTGTTGAAATAGATTGTGCTTTTTTGCTTGGCGAGATAACAATGACAGGAATATCGGCAGCAAACAATTTACCGAAAGAAAAAATCAAAATTAATATTGGTACAAATATCCTTAGCATCATGTACATTATTTTTAATAATCAGAACTTAAATTCTGAATTATTATTCTTAATGCCACTGCTAATTTTGCATTGTAGAACTAGACTTTTCCTGGTCGTTGTTCAACAGCGGACTATACTGGGTGGTATTCGGACTTAGATATTAATGCTCTTACCAACGCAGGAACGGTTAATGATTTGCACATTATTTCCCACCTTACTTTCAGTATTAACTTGTCTACTATATTCATTTATTAAATCTGTCAAGAAAAATCCATTTTTTTATTAAACTTATAAATTCATTTTTTTTTGAAAAAAATTAAAGGGTTTGCATGGTTTTGCTCTAGCACTTTAGTGAATTTGTGTGCTGTTTCTTTTTCTATAAGTTTCTCTAGGAGCTATACCGTCAGTATTAAGACTCAGATTATTTCCTACCGTAGCCGGATTAGGATTTATTTTCCAATGTTTAACTTTCATTATGTCAAACTTTTTTCTCCATTTATATAATTCATCTACTGTCATATTATAAGGTTTAATAAAAAATTCAGCTTGTTGATTTTGCATTGGATTTTTCCAAAGCTCATCTAAATTCCAATCGTCTATAAATAACTTGTCTTTAACAACTTGTTTAAACAAAGCTGTTCCAACAAAAGGGATTAGTGTAAAAACTGCAACGGTGTCCAGTTTCAACTTATCCATCATATCATACGTACTTTGTAAAGTTTCGTTTGTATCTTCAGGAAATCCCATAATAAAAAATCCACTTGACATAATTTTGTATTTTTTAAGTAGCCTAGCAACTTCAAATATTTTTTTTCTGTCTAGTCCTTTTCCGATAATTTTATTTCTAATATAATCATCTCCATGTTCAATGGCTAAATTGGTTTTTACTAACCCAGCTTCAGCCATTTTTGCCACAACTTCTTCTCTAAGAGAATTGATCCAAAGGCCGTTGGGAGTGTCGAAAGCAATTTTAAGTTTTCTTTTTATTATTCCATCACATATCTCTATAATATGAGCTTTGTTTAGTGTTAACTGATCATCCATAAAAGAAAAAAAGTTAACACCATAATTTTTGTTTAACATCTCAATTTCATCAACGATTGTTTTGGCACTTCTTTTTCTGTGTTTTTTTCCCATTACCAAAAACATATCACAGAAATTACAAGCTAACGGACATGCTCTTGATGAAAAAATTGCAGCTCTGTGTTTTAAAGGCAATTTTCGTGGATTATAATAATGATCCAATTTCATTTCAAATTCCTTAAAATTTATTAAATCCCAAGCTGGCATTGGTAGTGAACTTAAATCTTCTACATAATTTTTTTCTCTATTAATCCTTACTGTTCCTTCTTTATCTCTATAAGCAAAAGATTTAATAGTGCTTAATAAATTTTCATTTTTTGCTTTAATCGAAGCAGCTAAATTAACAATTGAATTTTCCCCTTCTCCTATTGCTACATAATCAATATCATTACAGTTAGTTAAAATTTCTTTATAAAAAGATGTAGGATGTATTCCACCAATAGCAGTTTTCAAATTTGGTGAATGAGATTTAACTGTTTTAGCAAATTCTAAAACATCGGGGAAAGTGCCCGAAAATAAACAATTTATACCAACAAGATCGGGTTTATGCTCATTTAAACCATCAATAATGACTTTTTTACAATAATCGAGATATTTCTCTTTCTGTTTATGTACAACAGCATTATTCAAATCAATTATAACCGGTTCGTAATTTTTGTCCCTAAGAATTGCTGCCAAATGTAAAAGAGCTGAGGATGGAATAAAATCTTCCCTAACTACGGATTTTGCTGAACGGTCAAAATATAAATTAACATATGGTGCTATTAAAAGAATCTTCATAACTAATCAGTAACAGATATACAGTTTTAAGGAATATGGGTCATTTGTCAATTTGTTAGTCATTTAAGCAAATATAGCACCAGATAATATATTTTTCCAAAAATATAAGCTTTCAAAAACCTTAAGCATTGTTAAGGTGCAGAGTCCTAAAAAGATCATTCCGAAGATCATCTTAATCCAGTACTGGAAGTAATTACAAAATTCTTCACTGAAATTTAGAGTATTTGTGTAGTTACTTGGTGATAATCTTCAGAAAATGCTAAGAATTTATATTCATTTTCATTATAAACTTCGGTTAATGCTTTGTATTCACCAATATCCCAGCCAGCAAAATTATACAATTCATCAAAAAGTATAATACAATTTTTAGATATATAAGGTTTTAATTCCGTTAATATATATTTCGAGGTTTCATAAGTATCCATATCCATATGAACAAAGTTTATTACTGGTCTGCGCTTCCTTAAAAATTGAGGCAAAGTGTCTTGTACCCACCCAACAATCGGAATTACATTTTTTTTTAGTTTCGGAATTTTTTTATTCAAGTTAAAAAGTTCTTTCGGGTGTCCTTTATATCCAATCCAATCTTCTCTTAATCCTTCGAAAGAATCAAATCCGTAAATTTTTTTTACATATTTTGAAAAAAAATTTATCGTATCACCTCTAAAAACACCAAATTCAAGATATGTTTTTTCTAAATTTTTGTCATGTTCAATTGCTTTTTTAATTGAATACTCTCTAATCGCCTCACGTTCTAAAAATATAGAGGTTTTAAAATATTTTTTAAAATGATTGTAGCTTCTTTCTAATTCTTCTTTTTCATACATATCAAAAGAATTGGGAGGAGTAAGAGAAGAAGGTAAACTAGTTGGCAAACAATGATTATTTAGCACGCTTAATACTTTTCTTATTGCATGTAATATCGGTAAAATTATTTTTTTTAATAAATTTTTTATAATCATTTTTTTAAAGTTCAGTTGTTTATAATTTTAAATGATGTAACATTGCAACATCTTATTTTTAAATTGAAACAAATTCAACACTAAGGTAATATCCTTAAATAAATTCTGAGATAAATCCAATTTATTATGGAACCAATAGTAAAAAAATCAATAGAAGAACTAAACGAAATATTGCCAAAAGAAAAAAAACTTATAGTTGATGAGTCTACACCTTTAATAGATGAGCATTCTAATTTAGAATCTATTGATCTTGTTAATTTGTTTGTAAATTTAGAAAAAAATCTAAAAAAAAAAGGACGTCCAACTTTAACTTTTGATGAAATACTCAAGAGTGCAGATCAACTAAAAACTATTGGTTCGCTTGAAGTTTTTTTAAATAATAAATTAAAGAATAAAAAAAAATAAATTTTCAGTAAATATTATTTATAATTATTGTATTAATTTTTCTATATTCAGAAAATTGTAATTTAAATCTATTTTTAAATTTATTCCACAGCCTATTATTATGAATTAAAAAAGAGGTTGAGATAATGGCTATATTTTTCACTTTATGATATTTATGCGATCTTGATCACCATCGCCTTTTAAAATAACAGTCTTATTTTTCTTATATTTGTTAATCATGGTACATAAATTTACATTAATATTTTTTTTAATAAAAGGCTCAAAATAATTTGGTATAATTTGTTTTTTCTCCTTTTTATTAAAACCTAAATTTGTTAGCAAATTTTGATCAAATCCAGAACATAGAAAATCAATATACTCTATTTGATTTTCCAATTACAGATTCATCAAAGACCGTGACGGAAGTGGCAACTGTTGACTTGGATTGTGGTTTTTGACTTGGTGCTATAACAATAATGGGTATATCGGCAGCAAATAGTTTTCCGAAAGAAAAAATTAAAATTAATACTAGTACAAGTACCCTTAGCATTATGTGCATCTCTATATTTAATCAGAATTTAAGTTCTGATTTGTTAAAGTTAATGCCTCTGCTAATTTTGCATTGTAGAACTAGACTTCTCCTGGCCTTCATTCAACAGGGGACTATACAAGGTGGTGCTCGGACTCAAACTTTTATTTTTACCGTTGCAGGAACAGCCAATGAATTTCACATTGTTTCCCACTATGTATTTCAGTATCCGTTAGAAAAAATATCTATAAAATAAAGAAATTAAAGTCAATATTAAGTTTAATCTCTTGCGAGGGAATATTGTTTATATTCTTTTTTGTATAAGTTCATTAATTCGTTGTATTTCTCAATACCTTCTCCAGTTTCTGCTTCAGCGATTCTTATATCTTTCCAATATGACCGAGGTAAGCGAGCATATAAAACAAATGTTTTCATTAGACCTCGAATTTCCTCTTTTGAAATCGAAGTCATATCTAATAGAGAGTCATTCACATAAATATGACCCAAAGTATCTTTTTTCAGGTAATTTTTTTTCTCACACAAGCCTCTTAACGATGTTCCGTGATAAGGCGTGAAAGTAAACGCATTTATATCAGTACATTTAAGTTTTCTAGTTAACTCAATTGTATCAAATATAAGTTCACGTGTTTCATCCGGATAACCAACAATATTATTGGAAACTGTTGATACTCCCATTTCGTAGAATAGATCAAAAGCTTTTATGGCAAGTTCGTTCTTATATGCACGACCAACAACTTCAGCACGAAATTTATAATTTCCATGCTCAACACCAACGTTAACTCTATGGCAGTTCACTTCCTTTAATTTTTTAGTTCTACGTGCGGTAACTGTTTCTGGACGAGTGTTCATAAAAAAAGGTAGTTTAAAGTCTGAATACATTTCACAAAATTCATCAAATTCTTTTTCTGACATTGCCAAAAAAGTATCTGTAATAAAAAAAATATACTCAATGCCAAATTTTGAAATAATTTCTTTTAGCTCTGCATGTAAATGTTTCATTGTTCTTTTTCTAAAAAAACGGCCTGCTTCTTGAGCTGCATAAAATTCGTTTTTTTCTGGTGAATTGCAAAATCTACATGCATAAGGACAACCTCGCTGAGTTTCTACGGGAGCCATTCGGTAAATCTTTCCCATCATTGGGCGGTGTAAAGTAATATCTTCAAAAATAGACAAGTCCTGCACCGGAAGTGTATTAACATCTAGGGCAGAACGTATTGGATTTTTTGCTATGATTTTACCATTTTTTTTGACCCAAAGGTTCGCTATTTTTGAAGTATCCTTACCTTCTTCAAGAGCATTAGCTAAATCAACTAGGGCTCCCTCTCCTTCACCTCGGCAGACATAGTCTACAAAATCTAGTTTAATAACTCTCTCAGGTGCTGAGCTTGGAAATACTCCACCTGCAAGACATAAAATTTTTTTGTTTTTGATGAGTTCCATAAAATTTATAAAAATTGGAAAAGTGTCTTCTACTATGGATGCAAAAATTATATCAGGATTGAATTTATTTACTTTATCAGTAAAATCTTTGTACATATCGGTTGTTTTTAGTTTGATATTTCTTTCGTCAAAATTAAATGGCTGAACTTGACCAACTTTTACACGATCCTCATCCTTGCTTAATTCTTCAGATTTATAAAAAGTAGTATCAAACAAATCAATGTTGTTAAAATTAGCTTGTTTCAATACGGTAGTAAGAATCGATATTGCGTTTGGTACTAGTGTGCTCATATTAAGATTAGGATACAAAAACAGTATTTTCAAATTTTTATTTTTCATGCAAGATTAATATAATTATTATAAAAATGTTACTCAAGAAAAACTATTAAATTAATTTTTAGTTTTTTTGCTTTCAAAATTTTTAAAATCGGCTTTATTTAACCCAAATATTATCTTTTTCACTCTTCTATTCTTATACTGAAAAAAATTACCCATTTTACCCTCAATATTAAAACCATTTTTTTTTAAAACTTTTTGACTTGCCAAATTATTTGAATATGTAAAAGCATATATTTTTTTTAATTTTAATTTATTAAATGCCACATTAAGTGCCTTATTAATACTTTTTGCTCCTATACCCTTATTCCAGTAATCTTTTTTTCCAATAAAATACCTAATTTCACAATGTTTATGTATTTGAGAAATGTCTGATAATTCTACGTTTCCTAAATGCGTATCTGAAAAAAAAATCCCAAATAATAAAGAACTTTTACTTTTTAATTTATCTCTTAAAAAATCTTTTTGAGATTGAATTGTATGACGTTTAAATCTTTTTTCTGAGTATTTTGTTACAACTTTATCATTTAACCATCTCACCCAATCAGAAGAAAGATCTGTATATTTGATCCTTCTCAATTTTAAAATACTTTTTTTCATAAAAATTTTTTTAATTAAAATAAAGTTTTTAAGGTTTGATTCAATATTTTATTTTTGTTACCAAAATTAATATATTTTCTCAGCGCAATTAAATTATAACGAAATGTAAACTCATTCAATTGTTTGACTTTTAAGTTTGGCCATACCTTTTCGCTATGAGATTCAAATACAGGATCTGAACAGATGTGAATAACGTCAATTCCATTTTCAAGAGCCTCGAAGATTGCTGCTGTTACACCAAAAAATATTGAGATATTTTTATTTGATGGGGTATTTGAAAAACGATTTTTATAAAGACCCATTGTTTCTTCTATTTCTCTTTTTAAATCCAAATGTTTTTTTGAATTTAGCATTGTCTGGTGATTTTCAACATCAAATTTTGGAAAGCTATTTTCAGAAGAATTTATCAATAGTTTTTTAAATTCATTTATAAATATTTTTTTATTAAGAATTATATTTGGTAAAAATATTTTTTTTGATAAAGATTTGTTCTCACCTAGACGAAAACGAAGAGATTGAATTAAAAGCAATTTATTTTTTGGCCAGTCTAACTTTGATTGAAGTATTTCAATCAAAGATTCTCCATGAACTAAAAGCAAATCTGGAGCACCAGATCTATAAAAAAAATCACATGGAAGAGGAGTTAACAAAGAATGAAGATAACCAATAGTTATAGTTTTCTTATCAAATTTTTTTGCTTCTAAAAAAGCGGTATGTTGAAAAGGTTTCCCCTCATAAGGCAATAAAATAGCTTTATAACTATTTTTTTTTAACTCTTTTTTTAAGGTTAACAATATTACGTTTGCAAAATATGATGAAAAAGAAAGGTAATGAAATATTTTTCTTGGTGAAAATCTGCAATCAAAAATTATGGTAACTAATATTTTTATAAAAGAAAAAAAGTCGTATTTGAAAATCCCTTCTTTTTTTTTTATTAGTGTGATGTTGCTGTTCAAATTCGATGGGATATAACCATCCATTGATATGAGTATCCAATGAGAATTAGGTAAGTCCTTTGAGTTTTCACCAAAATATCTATCATGGAAGGAACCGTCTGCTTGAAAATTTTTTTTAAAAGCCCATGAAATAACCATAATGTCGTATTTTTTTAAAAAATTTTGATTGCTAAATTCGACATATTTGGCGTGTGAAGCTATCGCCAAAATATTCTTTAAAGTTATAATGCAAAATTTCAGTGAAAAAAACCAACCGTTGCGCCAAAACTTTAATTTTGCATATCCTAGTGTTTCATCATGTGATGCAAAATAACAATAGCCACTTAGTGAGGGCTTTATATTAGATGATTTAAAATTCTTAAAAAAAAATTTCACATAATTAATCAATTGAATTTGTTTATCACCTATACCCATAAGCAAACTATTAAATATACATTATATTGTTATGACTTTTTTGTTTTTTTTTTTAAAAAACTAATTAATTTTTTTGTTTTGCTATACGGTCCTAAAGAAAATCTCAGACAATTTTTAATTGTGGCAGGTAAACCATTTCCATTTATTCTTGCTAAAAATTTTTTAGATTTTAAAAATAAAAATATCTTTTTGCATTCAGAAAAATTTTTAAATTTTATATGAACAAAATTAGTTTCGGTATTAATAAATTTTAACTTTCTTTCTTCGCAAAATTTTTTAACCATCTCTTTGCTTCTTTTTATTTCTAATAAATTTTCTTTCAAAATTTTCAAATTATCTAAAACTACTTCGGCTGATTTAATGGCTAATATATTTATATCCGCATAAGGCTTGACTTTCATTAAGTTAGCTATATTTTTTTCATTTGAAACTAAATAACCTATTCTTGCACCCGCCAATCCAAATGCCTTGGAAAAAGTTCTAGTTACGATAATATTTTTATGTTTTTTAGTTAGATGGATTAAAGATTTTTTGCTTGAAAACTCAATATAAGCCTCGTCAAATACCAGCAAAAATTTATATTTTTTTGATAAATTGATTATTTTTTTTAAAACGATGTCATCCAGAATTGTTCCGGTTGGTTGATTTGGGTTAGCTATAAATAGTATTTTTATTTTATTCTTACAAGTTTTAATTAGATCTTTTAGATTTAAATTGAGATTACTATCATAATTTATTTTTTTAGATTTGCATCCGTATAAACTGGTGTAAAAATCTATCATTCCATAAGTTGGCCAAAAATAAGCGACTTTGTCCTTTTTTTTAGTATAAGTCTCAAAAATAAATTTTATTGCTGAATCTGAGCCAGATGTTAACAATATTTTTGTTTTTTCAATTTTAAGAAATTTTGATAATTTTTTGTAAAGTGGCCTTTGATCTGGATACATCAATAGATTGTGACCATTTATTTTTTTAAAAATTCTTGTATAAATACTTTTATTAAATGGATCAATTCTTTCATTTCTGTCCATTCTAATTAAACCAGCTCTATCCTCACCTTTGTCATCAATTCTTCTTGCTAGTAATATGTTTCGATTTACTATCATTATTATTCCACTTCCAGGGTAGTGTATTTTTAATTAGTAATAATTTGAGCCAACAACTTCATTCGTCTAGATCACCACACATCTGTTACAAGGCGAAACTGTATTTCTGAGTTTAGACATATGTTTTTTGCGTAAATTATTATAATTATCAGATTTCCACAATTTTGAGATGTCACTATACTGTATGTCTCCCGATGATAATTCTGATTTGTAATCAACATCACACGGATTTACTTTTCCATCCCACCAAACAAACATACGCCTCCACAAATCAGAACATGGCGTTTTAATTTCCGAAAACTTAGATTCATAAACATTCTCCCAAGGACAATAATTAACAAAAGCGACTTGATCAACAAAGTTTCCCCAATATTTTTCCATATCATCAAGGTTTTGTTGATTGCTTATCTTTACACCAGAAACTCTAGTAATAATTTTTGATTTTGGGTATTTTTTAATTCTAATTTCTTGAAATCGTTTAATATTAGAGAGAACTTTTTCTAACTTCCCATTAACTCTAAGTTTGCTGTATAAATTTTTATCCGCGGCATCCGCTGAGAAGACCAACGTTTTTACACCACTAGTTAAAATTGAATGTGACATTTCTTCATCTAAAACAGAAGCGTTGGTATTTATTTTTAAATTTAAAAATTTATCTTTAGTATAAGCAAGCATTTCTTTTATATCTGGACACAACAAGGGTTCACCTCGAGATGCTAGTGAAACAAATTCTATATTTCCCTCTGCTTGATCAACTAACAACTTAAAAGTTTCTAACTTCATGTGTCCCATAAATCCTTTTGAGCGCTTATTAAACTTGTTGTCCGTCTGATAACAAAAAATACACCTATAATTGCAGATCGAAGTTGGTTCAATTTGCAAATACGGAGGAAAATCATCAAATATTTTAAGCTGGGGATAAATTTCGTAACGGTATCTGTGTACTAAATACCTTGGTACATCAGCAAAATCTAAGGTTTCGATTTCCTTTACAACATTTGGGGTGAGTGTGAACTTGGGTCTATTCTTTGTTCCTGATTTAAATAAATCTTGCTTAAGATAGTTGAAAATTTCTTTCTCATCTTTGTTTAAATTTAACAAACTTTTATTATCATTTAAATATGATTGTAGCTTGCCCAAAAATTTTTTTAGATAAAATTTTTTTTTAATTCTGAGGCCAATAAAACTGTTGAATTTTTTGTAAACTTTTTCCATGTTTTTTTTATACAAATAGTTGAAATGTTAAAATTTTTTATAACCGTTTTTTTTTAACCAAAATTTTACCATCGGCAATTGCCATTCATAATCTACGTCGCAGCCACCCCAAGATAGAATAGGAGCTATTTTTCTCCCCATCCATTTTTGTGGCAACAAACCATCGTTGAGATTTTCTAAACATTTTGATCGCACAACGGATACGGACATGTCGGCAAAATAAACGTCTCCCTGAGAACCCCTGTCACAATTTAATTTTTTGGGATTTCCAAAGGTTTTGAAAGGAACAAATGGTTTTAAAAAATGATTCTTAATTTTTCTGGCACGTAGTGGACTCCACATATTATAAATTGAGGTTGTTACAGCAGAATCAATATTTTTGTTTTTTCTCAAAATATTAATACCCTTATCAATCAATTTTCCAGTAATTGTCGGAGCATTAGCCATCAAAAGAATAATGAATTCAATACTTTCCGAATCTAAATTAAGTATTTTTTTAATTTCAAAATAACCATGTTCATAAACTTGTTCCCCCAAAGCTTTACTATTGGCTAGTTTTTTAGGTCTATTTATGTAAATTGCACCGTACTTTTTGCTAACACGTGTGATAACTGGACAGTCGGTTGTAACAAAAATTTTGTCAACATACTTGGAATTTTTACAAGCAATCAAAGGATACTCGAATAGACTTCTTCCCAAAACTTTTTTTAAATTTTTGTTTGGAAAACCTTTGCTGCCAGACCTTCCCATCATTAATGCGCATATCATAATTTTTGCCTTATTTATTTATAGTAATTAAAAACTTTAATTATTTTTTTTAAAAAAATTACACATTCTTTAGGATACTTTCCTATTGCTGTTTCTGCTGCTAGAACTAAACCGGCTGCTCCTGATTCTAAAGTATTGTATATATCATTTGCCTCACCTCTATTTGGATATTTGTTTTTAACCATACTTTCTAAAAAATTAGTAGCCACATATACTTTTTTATTATTTTTTTTTGCAACTTTTAATATTTTTCTTTGAATAAAAGGAAGCATTTCTATAGAAACATCCTTTGACAAATCACCTCTATCGATTAAAAAATTTTGCCCAGCAAAAATAATTTTATTTAAATTTTTTAATGCACTTTTTGTTTCCAGCTTAAAAATTTTTATTTTATTTTTTAACAATTTGTTAAATTTTAAAATATCTTTGGGGGTATTTGTAAATGATAATGCGTAATGGTTTATACTCATCTTTTTAGCCATATTAATTGCTATTTTATCTTTTTCAGTTAAAAAATTAAGTCGAATGCTTCTATTAATTAGGTGAATGCCCTTATTGTTTTCAATCGTCCCACCTT
>Ga0187833_10006052_pt1 | contig 11282 bp, 10 predicted proteins | sample ETNtaG_37_FD_167968 | JGI IMG/M metagenome (GOLD analysis project Ga0187833, IMG submission 167968) | Marine microbial and viral communities from oxygen minimum zone, Eastern Pacific Ocean - ETNP2014_SV_400_PacBio MetaG (Illumina Assembly) | ecosystem: Environmental > Aquatic > Marine > Hypoxic... | reverse complement strand
AAAATTGAAAATATTAAAGATATAGATTTTTGGAAAAACTTAGAAACAAGATTAGAAAATTATGAATTAGAAAAAGATACTTTTTATAAAAATTTTAAGATTCAATTGGAAAAATCTGATCGACATACTATAAACTATGATCTTTTAAAAAACTAAAAATTGAATTAATGGAAACTACAGATATCTAAGATGATTACTTTTTGTAAATATTGTATAATGCCAAATTCAAGACCAAGAGTAGTTTTTAATGATAAAGGTATTTGCAATGCATGTGAAAATGGTTTTGTGAAACAAAAAATAGATTGGAATAAAAAAAAAGATGAATTCTTAAAACTTATTGATGAAATAAAAAAAAATTCTAAAAAAAATAATTTAAGTTATGATTGCATAGTTCCATGGTCTGGTGGAAAAGATTCTACATCAATCGCTTTGAAGTTAAAGTTAGATTATGAGCTTAACCCCTTACTAGTTACTTTCTCTCCATTAGTTTTAAATGAGATTGGTTCTTTTAATAGAAACCTTTTATTAAATGAAGGATTTGACTCAATTTTTATACACCCAAATCAAAAAGTTGCTAAAAATTTAGCTAAAAGATTTTTTATTGAAAGAGGAAATCCAAAAGTCGCTTGGGACGCAGGAGTTAATACAGGCCCAGTTAGAGTAGCAATAAACTATAAAATTCCATATATTTTTTATGCCGAACATGGAGAAAGTGAATATGGAGGACTAGTTTTGTCGGAAGAAAGTAAAAAAAAGAGAGATCTAAGAGAAGTTATAGAGCATCAAATTGGTGACTTTCCAGAAAATTGGGCGAATAAGGAATTATCAATTAAAGATCTTTATCCGTATATCTACCCTAACAAAAAAGAATTAAGCGATAATAATATTAATGCATACTATTTTGCCTATTTTTTTAAGTGGAGCATGTTGGAAAATTATGAATATATTAAAAAAAAACTTCCAAATTTTAAAACAAATTTAAGTGGTAGAACAAAAGGAACTTTTACAGATTTTGATAGCCTAGACGATAAAATTGATTGTCTTTATTATTATATGCAATATATAAAATTTGGTTTTGGTAGAGCTACTAGAGACTCATGCAGAATGATCCAAAATAATCAAATGAGCAGAGAAGAAGCAATTAAACTAGCAAGGAAATATGACCATGAATTTCCAGATGTAGATTTTGAAGAAATTTTAAATTATTTAAATATTACAGGTGAAAAATTTGAAGAAATTGTAAACAAACATAGAAACAAAGAAATTTGGAAAACAAATATTAACAATAAATGGGAATTAATAAATTCAATATGAAAAAAAATTCAAAAAAATCAATTATCAATAAATATGGACTTTGCTTAAATGAGTACAAAAACAATATTAATAATGCAAAGGTTTATTATAAAAGAGCTACTGGATCATCCCCTGAAATGGAAGTTTCCAAAGCTATGGCAAATATTTTAAAAAATAAAGTTAAAAAAGATAATAATATTTTAGACATCGGATGCGCGTCTGGTCACTTTTATAGATCTTTAAAGAAAAGAATAAAAAAAAAATTTTATTATACGGGTGTCGACCCCTATAAAATATTCATAGATAAGGCAAAATCAGCATGGAAAAATGAAAATAATGTAAAATTTAAGATAGGAAATATCTATAATTTACCTTTTAAAAAAAATAATTTTGAAATTAGTTTTTGTAGCAATGTTTTTATTCACTTAAATAATGTTATTAAACCCTTAAAAGAAATTATAAGAGTTACAAAAAAGACCATAGTTATAAGAACGGTTTTATTTGATGTATCGTATAAAATTCAATGTGTTTATAACAATAAATGGTGGAAGGATACGGATGTAAAGCCAGAAGATGAATTTGATAAAAATGGTAATCCTAAAGCTTTTTCATATTTCAATATATTGTCATTTGATTATTTAATAAGAAATATAAAAAAAATACATCCAAAAGCTAAAGTGAAGATTGTAAAAGATAATTACTTTGATAAGAAAAAAATTTCCAGAAGTATTAAATCTGAGAAAAGACCTTTGGCTACTAAAATTATTGGTAATGATCAAGTAAGTGGCTGTATTTTACAACCACATTATTTCGTTATTATTGAAAAATAGATTATGAAAAAATTTTATGAGTTAGGTAAAAAAACTCTTTTTCCAATTTGTAGAAGTCTGACTGGTGATGGTGTTAGAAAAACCCTGAAAATTATTAAAAGTGAATTCCCAAATTTAATAATAAAAAGGATTAAATCTGGTACCAAAGTGTTTGATTGGAATATCCCAGAAGAGTGGAATATTTCTGACGCTTATGTACTTGATAAATATGGAGATAAAATAATTGATTTTAAAAAACATAATTTACATGTTGTGGGATATTCAGTTCCAGTAAATAAATTTATTAAAAAAAAGGAATTATTAAAAAATTTATATTATTTAAGAAATCAACCTAAGGCAATTCCTTATATTACTTCTTATTATAAAAAAAGATGGGGCTTTTGTTTAACGTACTATCAATTAAAAGAAATTAAAAAAAATTATTCTAAAAATGATAATTTTAAAGTTGTAATAAATTCAAAGTTTAAAAAAAAAGGTTTTTTAAACTATGGTGAATTAATATTAAAAGGACAATCAGAACAAGAGATACTCATCTCTACATATATTTGTCATCCTTCAATGGCAAACAATGAACTTTCGGGTCCAATAGTATCTATGGGCCTGATTAACCATTTTAAGAGTATGAAAAATTTAAAAAAAACTTTAAGATTTATATTTATTCCAGAAACAATTGGCTCAATTAGTTATTTGAGTAAAAATTTAAAAGATTTAAAAAAAAATGTGATAGCTGGATATAATTTATCTTGTATTGGTGATGAAAGACAATATTCATGTATGTTTTCTAAGTATAATAATACACCTTCTGATGAAGCAATCGTTGAAGCATATAAAAAACTTAAAATTAAAAAATTTAAAGTTTACTCTTTTTTAGAAAGAGGTTCGGATGAAAGGCAATATAATTCTCCCGGAATAGATTTGCCAATCGCATCAATTTTTAGAACAAAACATGGAAAATATCCTGAATATCATACTTCACTTGATGATTTTAAATTGGTTACATTAAAGGGAATTACAGGAGGTTTTAAAGTTGCAAAAGAAGCGGTGGAAATAGTTTTAAAAAATATTTATCCAAGATCAAATATTTTATGCGAACCTCAAATGGGTAAAAGAGGTTTATATCCAACTTTATCAACAAAACAAAAAAAAGTTTCAAGCAAAGATTTCTTAAGTTTCATACAATATTCTGATGGAAAAAGCTCTATTACAAAAATTTCAAAATTTATTAAGCTGAACTTAAAAACCACAAAAAAAATCTATAAAAAACTTTTAGACCATAATATAATTACACAGTGAATATGAAAAAAAATAATGCTTTTAAATTTTTTAATTCTGATTATTCAGTTAATAGGTATACAGAACTTTATAAAAAAGTTAGATTAGACATAAGGTATCCCGCGAAGATAAAAAGGCTAAAAATATTTTTAAATTTATTAAAAAAATATAAACCAAAAAAAATTATTGATGCAGGTTGTGGCGCCGGAATCCCCTTAATTGTTATTAAAAAAAAAGGTTTCAACATTACTGGATATGACAAGGCAATAAACATGGTTGAAGAAGCAAAGAAAAACTTAATAGATAACAACTTATCACCCAATCTTGTTTACCCTGATGATTTTGAAAATCCAAAAGTAATTAAAAACAAATCTGTTGATTGTATACTTGGTATGGGGGCCTTCTTCTATGCAAGGAACTTTAAAAAAACTCTTAAAAATCAGACTAAAAAGTTAAAAAAAAATGGAAGAATGATTTTTTCTTTAAGAAATAGGTTGTTCGATGTTGCCACTTTAAATTATTACACTACTAGATTTCTAAACGAAATTTATGAGACAAAAAAACTAAAAAAAAATTGGAAAAGTAAATATGAAAAATTATTTAAAGGTTTTGCAAAAAAAAAGGATTATAAAATAAAAAATATAGATGATGAAGGAGTTTATAGCCTGGTTCATAATCCATTAACAATAAGTGATGAGTTAAGTAAGATAGGATTAAAATGTGAGGGATTATATTTTTATCATTTTCACGCTTTGCCACCAGTTTTTGAAAATTTTGATCAATTATATTTTAGAAAACTTTCTTGGAAGATGGAAAAACCAACTGATTGGAGAGGATTTTTATTAGCATCAGGTTTTGTAGTAGATTGTAAAAAAATTTAAATCATTTTCTAATTTGAATATTATTTTCCTTTAAGAACTTCTTTAAAGAAGAGATACTTTCTTCTGTAAAATGAAAGATGTTTTGTGTACATGCTGCAGAAATATTTGTTTTTTCAAACAAATCTAATATATGTTGCCAATTTCCAGCACCGCCAAGTGCAAGTGTAGGGCAATCTAATTTTTTAGATAGCAAACTAATTAATTCTAAGTCATAACCCAGTAAGCTACCATCGTTATCTATACTGTTAATTAACATTTCTCCAGCTCCATAGGAAAGAGCTTCTAAAGCACAAGTTAAAGGGTCTTTTCCAAAATCTTGGGTTCCGCTATTTAACATAACTGTATACTCACTATTATTAGATGAAATTTTTTTACAATCGATTGATTGTATGATCGATTGATTACCATATTTTGTCGATATTTGCTTTATTATATCATTTTCTTTTATAGAATTAGTTCCTAATATTATTTTATCAGCTCCTGATTTAAAAAAAGCATCTGCATCATCCAATTTTTTTATTCCTCCACCAACAGAAATAGGAACAAAACAATTATTAGAAAAATAAAAAACAACATCCAAAAATTCTTTATTAAATTTTTTTTTAGATATATCTATTAAAATTAGTTCGTCTATACTCCAAAGATCGATAAAATTTTTTGTATATCTATAATCAGGTATAAAGTTTTTTGTTCTGAATAACACTCCATCTAAAAAAGTAAGAACAATTATTAATCTTTTTTTTAACAATTAACACCTCTCATTAAAATTTTTAAGTACTTGAAGTCCATTTAGTTGGCTTTTTTCAGGATGGAATTGAACTCCATATATATTTTCCTGGTTAATTACGGAAACAATCTTGGTTCCATATTCTGTTTCTGAAATAACAATTTTTTCATCAAAATTTTTTACGAAATAAGAATGAGTAAAATAAAAATCTGAGTAATCTTTAATACCGTAAAATAATTTACAATCTTTTAATAGTTTGCATTCATTCCATCCGACATGTGGAACTTTGATATTAAGATTTTCATCTTTTAAATTTTTTAATTGTCCCTTAATTATATTTAAACCTTTGTTTACTCCATGTTCATAACTTTCTGAGAATAAAACTTGAAAACCAACACATATACCTAATATTGGTACTTTTTTTTGAATTTTATCAATTAACAAATTTTTAAGATCACTTTTTTCTAACTTTTCCATAAAATCGCCAAATGCTCCCACACCAGGTAAAATAATCCTATCAATACCTTCAAAATCAAATTTTTTTTTGCAAATTCTATGTTTTATATTTAACTTATTTATTGCAGATTTTAATGATCCTAAGTTTCCAGTTTCTAAGTCAATGATTCCTAATTTCATTTAAAAATTTTTTTCTAAAAATAAATTTGTATTAACTATTGAAAAAATAAATTTTGAAATGTGACTTGGAATATTTTTAGTATCTAAATCTTTTTTAAATTTTGAAGTATCAACAAACTCATTAACCGGTGAATTCTTATTAAATATGTAATCAATAGTTTCTTTATCTAAATCAACTATTGAATTAATTGAAGCATTAAAACCCATTTTACGTCTTTTAAGTCTTACTTTATCAGTTAAAATTCCTTCACAAGAGTCTCTTAATATTTTTTTTTGGTATCCTTTGGAAATAAGCAGATGTGTCGGTATTGTTAATGCAAAATTAAGAAGTTCTTTATCTAAATATGGGCTTCTATTTTCAATAGAATAATACATGGAATTTAAATCATCATGTTTTAAGATAGCAGGAACAACCTCATAAAATAATTCGTTCATCATTCTATTTTTTAATAAATTTTTACTAAAAAAAATTTCTTTAAATTGTTCATTAAATTTATAAATGGAATATTTTTCTAAGTTAAGATTTTTTTCATATATTAAATCTCTATTATTAGGGTTATTAACATAAAATTCTGGATCTTTAAGATAGGGATTTCTTATATTTGGTAACACATATTGCTTCCAATTATCAAGGTTTCTCTCATAATATTCAGTGCCTTTTAATAATGACAAATGCTGTAAGTAATGATCATAATAACCAGTAAATAATTCGTCAGCACCGGTTCCAGAAATTGCCACTTTAAAATTATTTCTAGATATGGCTTCACTTAAAAATGAATGTATATAATAGGAAATTGTTGCAATTGGACCTTCATGATAATTTACAAGACTAGATAATTTTTCAAAAAAATTTACCTTATTTTTTGAAAGATGAATTAAATTTTCATCAGAGTTTAAATCTTTATTTACAGAATTAATTTCATTTATTTCATTATATCTTTCGTCTGGATCAATTATTGAAAAGGTAGAAATATTTTTATTTAAAACTTTTTTTGCATATGATGCCAATAAACTAGAATCAATACCTCCACTTAAACAAAAAGCAATGGGCACATCAGCTCTCATTCTAATAGATAAACTTTTTTTTAAATAAAATTTTACACCTTCAACCGCATCTGATTCTGACAAATTTTTTTCAATATTTATTGATGGTTTCCAATAGCAAACTTTATTTATTTTACAATTTAAATCTACTTTAAGATTGTTGCCACTTTCTAATGAATAAATATCTTTATAAAAAGTATCGTTGGATTTGCCTAGTGATTTGTATCCTAAAAATAGATTTTTAAATAAATGAGTTTTATTAGGAAGTCTAACATTTTTTGCTAATGACAAAATAAATTTTATTTCTGAACCAAAAAAGAAGCCATTGTCACTTATATAATAATATAATGGCTTTTCACCAAATGGGTCTCTGGATAAAAAAATTTGATTCGTTTTATTGTTCCAAATTGCAAACGACCACATACCTTCAAAATGATCTACACAATTTTCACCATACTCTAAGTAGCTTTTTAGCAAAACTTCTGTATCAGAATTTGTTTTAAATTTATAATTTTTTTTTTTTAATTTTTTTTTTATTTCTAAATAATTATAAATTTCACCATTAAAAATTAAACTTAAGTTCTTTTCTACAAATGGTTGGTTTGATCTATCATTTAGGTCTAAGATTCTTAATCTACTGTGAAGAAAACCAATTTCTTTTTCACCGATAAAGTAATTTATAAAATTTTCATTGTCTGGACCTCTTCTTTTCATTAGTTTTAAAGTTTTATTAATATCTAAATTACTAACAAAACCTTTTTTGCATATATATCCACTAATCCCACACATTTAATACAAATAATTTTTTTTAATAATACCGTTTTTAGTTATTTTTTTTTTTACTTTTTTTCCAATGAATTCTCTTAGATATAAAAAGTTTTCTTTTGACGGTGATCTTAAAAATTCTACTTTATCAATAGTCAATAATTCACCTTTGTTGATCGTTTTCTTCGCGTAAGGTTTTCTTCTAATTGTATGAATAAATTTTTTTTCAATAGGTTGAATTTTTTTCCTATATGATCCTAACAATAATTTTACATTTTTAATCCTAGATATTAAATATTTCATTTCTTTAGGATCAGAAGACAATCTATGATCTCTAAATCTTGAAAAATTTTTTTTTATTGTAAAATGCTTTTCAATAATATTCGCTCCTAAAGCTACTGCTAAAGCACATGCATCTGTGCCCATGGTATGATCTGAATAACCAATTGTAAGATTATATTTATCCTTTAAATATCTAATCGATTCTAAATTTGCAAATTTTGTAGTTACTGGATAACTAGTTACACAATGCAGTAAAGCAATATTTTTAAGATTATAGCTGCTTTTGATTTTTTTTATAAACTTTATTAAGTAATCTAAATCTTTGCTGTTAATCATCCCAGTAGAAATTATGACTGGTTTTCTTGATTTCAAAACTAATTCTATAAGTGGAAAAAAATTATTATCACTAGAGGCTATTTTGATTATATCTGCATGTCTTATTAAAAATTTGCAACTATCTATATCTAAAGGAGTCGAAATAAACTTCAATTTTTTGCTATGAGCAATTTTTTTTAGTCTAATAAATTGATCATAACTAAATTGAAATTTTTTTAACTGTTTGAATCTTTTTTTTTCTACTTTTCTGATAAATTTTTCAGTTTTAAAAGTTTGAAATTTAACTGCATCAGCTCCTGTTCTAGAAGCTTGGTATATTAATTTTTTTGCCAAATTAAAATTGCCTTCATGATTATTGCCTATTTCTGCAATAATAAAAACTTTATTTAAATTTTTAAGTTTTACAAAATTCATTTATTTAAAATTTATTAATTTAGGTTTTTCCAAAAATTTTTATACCAATTAATGTATTTTATATATCCTTCACCGATTGAATTTTTGGGAGAATAACCTATTAATTTTTTTGCTTTGTTAATGTTGAGCGTTCCTCTTTCTGGCATAAATTTTTCTCTCTCTTTGTAAGAAATATTTACATTAGGAAATTCTTGTTTTAAAATTTTTGCTAAATCATTAATTTTCTTCGATTGACCAAAGGTTAAATTAAATGTTTCATTAACTGCATTTTTATTTAAACAACATAAACCAATTCCATTAATCAAGTCCTCTATATAAGTAAAATCCAATTTATCTTCTCCATCACCATTTATAATTATCTCTAAATTTTGGATTGCATTTTCAATAAAAATTTGTCCTACTCGTCTGCTTACACATCTTTCGCCATACAACGCTGAAGGTCTTATTATCGTATATGGTAAATCAAATACTTGTTTATAAGCTCTGACTAACAATTCTCCTGATAATTTTAAAGTTCCATAAATACCAATTGGTTTGCAAGGAGTTTCTTCAGAAACAGATTGAGAATTAAAATCGCCATAAACCATGCTGGATGACATGTATACGACATGGGTTTTATTATTTTTTGCAAAATCGAGTGTATTTTCTAAAGTTCTTAAACTATGATCAAAAGTGCTGTGTGGATCCTTATTTGATTTATTTGCATGTGATACAGCTGCTAAATGAATTATTATATCTGGGTTGATGTCGCTATATATTTTCGAAACAGCATGATAATCTCTTGCATCTTGAATAATTAAATTAATTTTATTTTTTTTTAATAGTTCAATTCTATTATTAAGAATTGAGGAATATAATTTTTTATTTTTTATATCGTCTTCAGTAAGTGATAAAATATTATTTACGGACAGGCTATCAACCACTATTGGATTATTTCCTAAATTTTTAAGATGTAAAGCTAAGTTATGACCTATAAAACCACAACCGCCAACTAAAAGAATTTTTTTGTTTTTCATTTTCTAAAAAAATTAACTATTGTTTTACAAATTTTATCTACTTCCTGTTTTTTTAATTTTGGATAAACTGGTAATGAAATATTATTTTTTCCATAATAGATCGAATTTTTAAAATTGCTCAATTTTAAATTGTATTTTTTTTTGTAGTAGCTCATCAAGGGTAAAGGTTTTGCATAATGCACACTTACTCCAATTTTTTTGTTTTTTAATTCTTTAAGCAGTTTATCTCTATTTTTACAAAATATTTGAAATACAAAAAATGAACTATTGCTAGAATAAGACATATGTTTGACCGATTTTATTTTTGAAAAGTTTTTAATATACCTTTTGGCTATACTTTTTCTTTGTCTTAAATTTTTCTTATAATTAAGCATTTGTCTGTATCCTAGTGCCGCTTGAAAATCTGTTATTCTATAGTTATAACCTAATAATTTAACATCATAATCGCCTTGCTTTTTTCTATCTTTAATATCCTTATCAATTCCAAATGCTTTTAATCTCTTAATTCTGTTATAAAAATTCTTATAATTTGTAATTACAATTCCACCCTCACCTGTTGTAATTTGTTTAGTAGGATAAAAAGAAAAGCTACCCGAAAAACCAAAATTTCCAACATGTTTACCCTTAAAATATGTACCTAAAGCATGAGCACAATCTTCAAGAACTATAATTTTTTTTTTCTTACAAAAACTAACTATTTTTTCCATATCACAGGAGTGGCCTGCCATATGAACAACAATTAAACCTTTTGTTTTTTTTGTTATTTTTTTTTTAATTTTTTCCAAACTAATATTTCCTGATGGATATTCAACATCTACAAATACTGCTTTTGCTCCTGTATATTCAACTGCGTGTGCTGTTGCCGTATGAGTTTGTGCTGGAACTATAACTTCATCTCCAGTTTTAAACCCTGAAGCTAAACACGACAAATGAAGACCAGCTGTACAACTTGATAATAAAACTGCATACTTAGCTTTTGTAAATTTTTTTATTGCATTCTCAAAAAGGTGAGAATATTTTCCATGAGCTAGCCATCCACTTTTAATAACTTTCTCAACAATATTTATGTCTTTATTTGAAATATTTGGTACTGAAAATTTAATATTTTTCATAATATCAAAAATAATTAATTTTTATTTTTTTATTTAATTTGATTGATCTTTCCGCAGAAAGACAAATTGACATCAAATTTAACTGTTCTCTAAGTGATATTATTGGTTTTGTATTTTTTTTATTTAGAATATCTAAAAAATTTCGAATTAATTTTTTTCTGCCTGTTTTATCAGGATATGAAGAATTAATTTTTAAAAATTTTTTTTTTTTAAAAATATATGACCCAAATTCAGAATTTATTATTGTATTATCCTTAGAAAAAATTTTTATTTCATGAAAATGATTGTGTACAGCTGCACCATTAGCAGTAATTTTTACCAAAATATTCATTGGAAATTCAAATATCATTACGACAAAACTATTTTTTTTAAATTTGGTACCTTTGGTCGCTTTATTATTTCCTAATGCATACACAGTTTTTGGCTTTAAGCCAGTTAACCAAACAATTAAATCAATCATATGTATCCCAGCACCAAGAATTAAAGAATAATCTCTTACATTTGATCTCCAACCAAATAGTTTATTTTTTCTTCCCCACAAATAATCAGCCTCAATATAATAAATTTTTTTATTATTTATTTTTTCTTTAAATTTTTTAAATAAAGAATTCACTCTTAAAACTAAGTTAGAAGTAATTTTGATTTTTTTTTTTTGTTTTAATAAATTATTTATT
>Ga0187833_10006051_pt1 | contig 11282 bp, 10 predicted proteins | sample ETNtaG_37_FD_167968 | JGI IMG/M metagenome (GOLD analysis project Ga0187833, IMG submission 167968) | Marine microbial and viral communities from oxygen minimum zone, Eastern Pacific Ocean - ETNP2014_SV_400_PacBio MetaG (Illumina Assembly) | ecosystem: Environmental > Aquatic > Marine > Hypoxic... | reverse complement strand
ACATATACGTCTTAATTGTTAAATCAAATTTATGATTAATTTGATATGAGAATTTATTTGTATTTATAAATTTTATATTTTTAAATTCTTTCTTAATTACATTTTCTTGAACACAAGGTTCATAAAGTTTGTAATTCTTTACAAAAATTTTTTTAATAGAATTTTTATTTAATCCTCTTAAGAATTTTATTAAATAATTTGTATAATAAGTATTTATACTGAACCTACAAGAATAGCCGAAAGCCGATCTTTGAGGAAAGATTGGAAAATGATATATAGAAAATAAAATTTTATTTTTAACTTTTTTATTTTCAAATTTAGCACTCTGATGAAGTTTCGTATTAACAAACATTGGAATATTTTTATTATTATTTTTCCAACCCCAAGTGAGATATTTATAAGATAATTTTTCCTCAAAAAATTGACCCACATGCTCCTTGTACATTCCCGCTGCACCATGCTGAAATATAAAATACTTAGTGCCATTTGAAATTAAATTACTTGCGTAAATTTTAAATATTTCATCAGCAAAATGCCCGTAGGAACTCAAAATAATTTTAGGTTTTTTTGGCCAATTTAAGTTTTTAGATATATTTTGAACTTCAACAAATTTATCCAAATAAACCCTTGGAAATACATGGGGTATCATAGCATTAAGAAAATTAAGAAATTTATCAGATGAATTTTTGAATTTATAAGTTTTTTTCCATTTTTCTCTAATCTTTTTTTCATTAGGTAGCGAAACATTTTTTTCTTCTGTTTTAGAGAACAGTGGGATTTGCAAGTTTTTAAGCAAAAAAATAATTCTTAATTTTTTAGGAATAGCCAAATTGTAAAAAAAAAACTCCGTATTGAGCTTATTTAGTTTATTAAAATTCAAATATTTTAGTTTTATATTCTTTTTGTTTACATAGGAATTCTCAAAATTTTTTTTAATTTTAATTTTTTTTAATTTCTTAAAATCTTGAAATTTTAAAATTTCGTTAAATAACTTTGTATTCCATAAAATAGAATTGAGTGAAATTATCTTAATATGCTCAGAGCTTGCTGTTGCCAAACTAATATTTTTTGTTTCCAGAGTTATAATTTTCTTAAAATTTCTTTTTTTAATTTCCAGAACCATATTCCACCTTTTTTGAAGCGCATCTATAAATATCCACAGCCATGTGCTGATAATAAATTCCCAATATTTTACTTTTTCTTTTTTTTTATGAAAAATATTAAGTGATTTGCAAAGATTATTTAAAATTTTATTATAAATTGAATATGAAAAAACGAATTTTTTAACTTTGTTTATATCTTTTAAATTTTTATCAGCACCAAACAAAACTCTAAACTCTTTATTTTCGAAAGCATCAAAGTTTTTTAAGCACCAATCGCCTAAAAAAAAATCTTTTTTTTTGTTAAAATTTTTTAAAATTTTCTTATTAGAATTTATCCAAGGATTAAAAATAATTATTTTCATTTTTTTTCTAAAAATCAATTAAATTTTTCTTTTTTAAAAAATATGTCAGCTTTAAAGCTTTTTTATTATTAATACCAATTTTGTTAGCAATTTCTTTCAATAAAAACTTGCCATTTGAATAACTTAAAAAATCTAATATTGTTTGTGCTTCTTTTCTATTTAATCCTTTAATATTTATATGAGAGTGCAAATTTCGTTTTGATAAATGAGGTTCACAAATTATTTTTGTAATAGGAATTATAGAATTTTCAAATTTTAAAATCACCTCAGTAAGTAATTTAAAACTTTGATTTAAGGTTTTTTTATTTACAAATTTTCCCAAACTATCTTCTGAGGTATGATATTCTTTAAAAGTTTCATATTTTGATCTCATTAATGATCCAAGATCTAATTCTACGCCGGGTGAATTAAATTGTCTTTCATCACTTCCTCTTTGCGCCCATCTGTAAATTTTCTTTTTCTTCTTTTTGTTCATAACTTGAAGAGCAATTTTATCAGATAAAGAATTTTCAGATTTTGATTTTAAATATGAATATGTTTTATTATCACCCAAACAAGTTAAGACGTATCCTCCTATTACATTTTTCTTAAGTAAATGAAGTTTTTTATGTATATAGGAAATAGTTCCAATTGTTTCAGAGGAGAATAAAATTCTGTAAGAATATTTTCTCTTTTTAATTTTTTCTATCCATTTAGAAAGAAAAATTAATATAGCTGGACCGGACAATTCATTACTAGCCATTTGAGGATGACATATATATGTGGTTAAAAGAATTTCCTTTTTACTTCGACCGGGAATATAAATTTCTCCAACTGGTAAACTTCCATTTTGAAATTTGGAGTCTATAAATATTTTATAAAAATTTTCTTTGAGTTTCTTTTTTTTATTTTCGGACATACAGAAAGCCCAATCTTTTTTATAATAGGAAGTAACATATGGTGTTGCATTTGGTTGAGATTTAAGAGAATATATTTTTTTCTTAAGTTCTTTATTTGAGATAACTCTATTAATTGGTTGAGAGTAGCCCATAACGCTTAAAAAATTTTCTTTAAATGTGATAATTTTTTTATTTGTCTTTATACTTTTTATCCAAGCATCTTTAATTGACCATACTTTTGGAATCTTCCAATCAAAAACTTTTTTTCCACTATTAAAATGTAATATTTTGAGCTTGGGATTGATTTTTTTAAAAATTTTTAAAGTTTTTTGATTTCCTGCTCCAGTTATTGATCTATAAATAGGTTGAATCTTTTTACATAAATTGTAAATGTCAGTATCTTTCATAAAAAACTGTTATTTTTTAAGTGTAAAATCGAGATAAATCAATAGATTTTTGTCTTTACAGTTCAATAATTGAACATTAATATGTTCAATTATTGAACTTATGCAGGATAAAAACGATCATTTTGAAGTTTTAAGAAGAATCCAAAAGAAACCAAATTCCTCTCAAAGGGAAATTGCTGAAGATCTAGGCTTTAGTTTGGGAAAGCTCAATTACTGTTTAAAAGCTTTACAAAAAAAAGGGCTTTTAAAAATACAAAACTTTAGCAAGCAACCAAATAAAGTAACATATGCAAAATACTTGCTAACACCAAAAGGTATCTCAGAAAGAACACGATTAACTATAAATTTCATGAAAAGAAAAATGAAAGAATATGACGAGCTTAAAAAAGAGCTCAAAAAAAAATATTAAATATGTGGGCTATAATTAAATTCGATCCAAAAAAAATAAATTTACTAAAAGAGGATCTAAAAAAGAAATTAGGAAAGGATTTTATTATTTACAGGCCAAAATTATTAATACAAAAATATAAAAATAATAAACTTATAAATAAAGAAATTGCTTTACTAGGAAATTATATTTTTTGTTATCATAATAAATTTTATGACCATAAAATTATATGTGAATTAAAATACTTACGTGGAATAAAATATTTTTTAAATGGTTTTTTAAATAATCAATCAGAAATAAAAATTTTTATTGATAAATGTAAGAATTTAGAAAATGAAAAAGGGTTTATAACCAGCAATTTATTCGAAAAACATTTAAATACATATTACAAATTTAGATCAGGACCTTTTGCAGAAAAAATATTCAAAATAATTGATCTTCAAAGAGATAAAATTGATATTTTAATGGGAAATATAAGAACAACTATTAAAACACAAAAGTTTTTATTTTCACCTGTTTAAAAAATGCTAAATCTATATAAAAATTGTAAAAAATATATTTTTTACAAAGTGCGGAGCATTGGTTTTAAAAAATAAAAAAAATTAAGAAGGCATATTAAAAATCACAAATTAGGCTATTAAGATTTTAACATGAATATATGTCAGACTCTAAAGAAGTAATAAGAAAAACTATATATTTAATAAACAAATATAACAAAGCATGAAACTGCTTTATAAATTATTCAAATTGATTTTCACAAGAAAAATAAAATTCAACAATCCAGAAAGAAGTGATTTATTATTATTTGATGATTCAGGTAAAGATATTTTTGATAATATTTTGTATACTAAGAACTATTCAATACTTCGTGTAAGATATGATCGTATAAAAGTTATTTATATAACTTTGGATATTCTTATTTTAATGATTAAAAATTTACATCCAAATTTATTTACTTGTTATTTGATCTCTTTGATCAAAATTATTAAACCAAAAATAATTATTACAGCTATTGATAACTCTTCTAAATTTTCTGAAATTGCAAAAGTATTACATAAAAAAATTGTTTTTATAGCTGTTCAAAATGCATCAAGGTATGATTTTGATAGAAATAAAAGACTTTTTGAAATTGGCTCTCTAAAGCAAGATGATAATAAGAGATTTTTTCTACCAAATTATTATTGTTTCGGGGACCTGGAAGAAGAAGATTGCAAAAAATATAACATTAAAGTTTTTAAATTTTATAAAATAGGATCTTTAAGATTAACCCAATACTTAAAATACTTAAAAGAAAATAAACTTAAAACAAACTCTTATAAATACCAAGTTAGCTTAATTTCTGAGCCCAGTGCAGGAACAGATAAATTGTGGAAACAAGTTGGTGTAGAGAAAGGATGTGCAAAGATTGCAAAATTTACAATTAAGCTTTGTGTACGTAATAATTTAAGTTTTACATTTATCAAAAAAAGACAATATGAAAATCTTTCAATTTTAGAAATGAAATGGTATAGGGAGTTTTTAGATGAAAATGAATTTAATTTTTTGATTAAAAATTCTACTCCAGTTTCAAAGACAAGTTTTAGTTCATATAAGGCTATCCATCAAAGCGAGATCAGCATAGGAATACATTCTACCTTATTAAGGGAAAAATTAGCTTTAAAAGGAAAAATTCTTGCTTGTAATTTCACTCCTCTCCAGCATTATGATTTTCCAATTAAAGGCTTTTGTTTTCTTAAAGATCCATCATTTGAGGAATTTGAGCAAAGGGCACTGAAAATTTTAAAAATTGATGAAAAAGAATACTCAACACAAATCAATAATGCTCAACTTGTAAGGATAGAAGAGGATAATACTCAATATGAAATCCTAAATAAAAACATAAGAAAGGTTTTAGATCAATAAATATGATTTTAAAATTTGAATGTAATAAACTTTTACTACCAAATATGTATTAAATCTTATAAATAATTAAAATGTTTAATAATAAATCTATTCTAATTACTGGCGGCACAGGAAGCTTTGGAAAAGCATGGGTGTCTCATTTGTTAACCAAATATAAAAAAATCAAAAGATTAGTTATTTTTAGTCGCGATGAACTAAAACAATATGAAATGGAAAAAGTCTTTAGTTTTAAAAAATATCCTTGTTTAAGGTATTTTATTGGTGATGTTAGAGACAGCAAAAGATTGACCACGGCCTTTATGAATATCGATTATGTAATTCACGCCGCAGCGCTTAAACAAGTGCCTACAGCTGAATACAATCCAATTGAGACCATTAAAACTAATATTATAGGTGCTCAGAATGTTATTGAAGCTTGCTTAAAAACAGATGTACAAAAAGTTTTAGCTTTATCGACTGATAAAGCAAGTTCCCCAATTAATCTTTACGGTGCAACTAAGTTGTGTTCTGATAAATTGTTTATAGCCGCTAATAATATTAAAGGTAAAAAAAATATTTCTTTTTCTATAGTAAGGTACGGAAATGTAATGGGCAGCAGAGGCTCAGTGATACCTCATTTTTTAAATACAAAGAAAAAAGGTTTTTTAGAAATCACTGATAAGAGAATGACAAGATTTAATATTACTTTAAAGGAAAGTATTCAAATGGTTGATTGGGCTTTTAACAATTCTCTAGGCGGTGAAATATTTGTGCCAAAAATTCCAAGCTATAAGATAATTGACCTGGCAAAAGCAATGTGCCCAAATTGCAACTTAAAATTTACAGGAATAAGGTCTGGTGAAAAACTTCACGAAGAATTATTGAATGTCGGTGAAAGCTTAAATAGTTATGAAATAAAAAATTATTACGTAGTTCTTCCTGGTGCTAATCAAAAATATATAAATTTTTCCGGGAAAAAATTACAAAAATATAAAAATTTTTACGAGAAAAAATTCAAAGCTAAAAAAGTGAAAAGTGGTTTTGCCTACCAAAGCAATCAAAACAAATTTCTTACTTTAGAGCAACTAAAAAAATTACTAAAAAAATATTAATCAATACTTTCAGCAATTTAATAATAGATGAGTTGTAAAGCCAAGGTAATTTTACAAGCAAGAACCGGATCTAAAAGATTATACGGAAAAGTACTTTTGCCAATTTCGAAACATGAATTAGTAGTTCTATGCTGGAAGAGAATAAAACTTTCAAATCTTGATGTAATAGTTGCAATTCCCAGAAATAAGGAAGATGATTATTTAGCCGAGGTGTTAAAAAATAACAAAATTAAATTTTTTAGAGGTGACACAAATAATGTTTTCAGTAGGTTTAAAAAAATTACTTCAAAAATGAGACCCGATGATATTATAATAAGAGTTACCGCAGACAATCCAATTGTTGATGGTTTTTTTATTAAAAGACTCCTTAACGAGTTTAAAGAAAAAAATTATAATTACTTATCAGCTCATGATAACTTAATTTATACTCCTTACGGATTACAAGCTGAAATTTTCAAAGCCAAACATTTGAGAGAAAAATTTCCACAGAACAAATCTAATTTAGAACACGTTACACCTGCAATCAGAAAAAGATATCTCACGAAAAATAAATTTGAAATTAAAAAATTAAAAAAATTTAAAAATTTAAGAATAACAATTGATGATTTAAACGACTTTCAGCGTGTGAGCGATATATTTAAAGCCTCTTCTTATAACGAAAAAAAAAATTATTTAGAACTTTTGAAAAATTATAAGAAAAAGCAAAAACAATTTAATAAAATAAAAAAAAATTCTAATTTAGTGCTTGGAACGGTCCAATTAGGCAAGAAATATTATGCCAATACTTCAATTTCACAAAATAGAGCCAATAAAATTCTCAAATTAGCATATAAAAAAGGAATTAACTTTCTTGATACCGCGTATGACTATGGAAAAGCAGAAAAATTTATTGGAAATTTTAGTTTAAAAAAGCAAAATTTTTTTTCTATAAGCACAAAGTTAAGAAATTTTAAATTAAATAAAAATTTAAAAGAAAAAAATATTCAAAGTGAAATTAACAAAAGTATTTTTAAAAGTTTAAAAAATTTGAGAACCTGCAGCTTAGACACATATTTAATACATAACTCAAACATCTTATTTAATTCGATATTTGTTTATGAACATATAAAAAGATTTATTAATTGTGGTATAATCAAAAATTTTGGGGTCTCAATTTATACTCCAAAAGAGTTTTATATGTTAAAAAAATATAAAAAAATAAATTGCGTGCAACTCCCCTTCAATATTTTAGATTATAAATGGAAAAAAATACTAAATACTAGAAATAAGAAATTAAAAATATTTATTAGAAGCATATTTCTTAGAGGGCGTTTAAAACAAAAGAATATTGAATTTTCTAATAATAAATCAAAATACAAAAAATTAATTCATGATCTAAATATTTTAGTAAAAAAATTTAATAAAAAAAATTTAATAGATATGACAGTAGCCTATGTAAAGTCGTTTAAGGGGATAAATCACTATGTATTTGGAGTTCAAAATCAATCAAATTTGATAAGCATTCTTAATTATTTTAAAACAAAATCACTTAAAGAGAATGAAAAAAACCAAATTATTAGAACTGTTAAGAAATATTTTAATGCTAAAGATTCGGATTTAAGAAGTTGGAATTAATTATTAAATTATAATAAAATAAATTAATGTATCTTATAAATAAATTATTCAATTTGAAAGGAAGAACCTCAGTAATTACTGGAGCAGGTGGTTTTTTAGCTGAAAAAATTTCGCTTATTTTAGCAGATCTAGGAAGTGATTTAATTCTTGTTACAAGAAATAAAAAACTTAAAAATAATTATGACTCAATAATTGCAAAAAAATATCCAAAAATAAAAATTAAAAAAATCAACTGCGATCTATCAAATGAAAAACAACGAAAAGAATTGATAAAAAAACTTAATCGACAAAAAATAAATATTCTTATCAATAACGCTACTTTTAATGATGATAACCTTATTGGTTATGCCTCAAAATTCAAAACACAAAGTATTAAAAAATGGAGGGCTTCACTAGAAATAAATTTAACAGCTGTTTTTCATTTATCACAAGGTCTTAGTAATAACCTAATGAATTCTGGCAATGGATCAATTATAAATGTTTCATCAATTTATGGCTTGTACTCTCCTGATTGGAGTATCTATAAAGGTTCAAGACTAGGTAATTCTTCTGCATATGCCTCTGCTAAGGCAGGAGTAATACAGCTTACAAAGTGGTTATCTAGCACGCTTTCTCCAAAAATTCGTGTGAACTGTATTTCTCCAGGTGGAATAATAAGAAATCAACCAAAAAAATTTATTAGAGCCTATGCTAACAAAACATCCTTAAAAAGAATGTCAAGAGAGGAAGATCTTATGGGAGCATTTGCATATTTGGCAAGCGATGCCTCAAATTATGTTACCGGTCAAAATATTATCGTAGATGGTGGATGGGGAAATTAATTGGCTGGTTTGAAATTTAAAATTGGAAAAAAACTAATTAGTAATAAATCTAGAACTTATTTTATTGCTGACATTGCTGCGAATCATGATGGAAAACTTAGCAGAGCTTTAAAATTAATTAAATTAGCTGCAAAAGCAGGCGCAGATGCAGCAAAGTTTCAACATTTTAAGGCCAAAACTATAGTTAGTGACAAAGGTTTTAAAAATTTAGGTAAAAAAATCTCTCATCAATCAAAATGGAAAAAAAGTGTATTTCAGGTTTACGAAGATGCTTCAATTAATTTCAATTGGACAAAGATTTTAAAAGCTCAATGCAAAAAATATAAGATAGATTTTATGACTGCTCCTTATGATCTAGGATATGTAGATAAAGTCAATCAATTTATAGCAGCATATAAAATTGGGTCTGGAGATATCACTTGGATTGAAATTATAAAAAAAATAGCAAAGAAAAAAAAACCTGTGATTATTGCAACAGGCGCCTCAAATTTAAAAGACGTAATTAGAGCAACAAAAACTATTTTGAGATACAATAAAAAAACAATTCTAATGCAATGCAATACAAATTATACCGCAGAAGATAGCAACACAACTCACTTGAATCTAAATGTTTTAAATCAATATAAAAAAATTTTTGGCAATAAAGTTATTCTAGGTTTAAGTGACCATACTTTTGGACACAATTCAGTTTTAGCTTCAGTAATACTTGGTGCTAGAGTTGTTGAAAAGCATTTTACAGACAATAATTCAAGATCTGGACCAGATCATTTATTTTCAATGAATCCTAAAACTTGGAAAAAAATGGTCGAACAAACTCGAATTTTAGAAAATTCATTAGGTGATGGAAAGAAGAAAATCGAACTAAATGAACAGGAGTCTTCAATAATTCAAAGACGTTCAATTAGACTTAACAGAAAACTAAAAAAAGGCACGAAGATCGAGGAAAAATTTTTGGTTTATTTAAGACCTTGTCCAAAAAATGGATTGAGTCCGTATCAAAGATATAAAATTTTGGGTAAAAAATTAATAAAAGATTTAGACGAAGAGGATATTGTTAATTGCAAAAACACGAGATAGTAATTTTAATCCCATGCTATAATGAGGAAAAAACAATTTTAAATGTATGTAAAGCTGCGAAAAAATTTGCTGAAGTTCTTGTAGTTGATGATGCATCAACAGACAATACAAAAAAAATTTTAGAAAAAAATAGAGTCAAATTTATTTCAAATTCAACCAATCAAGGTTACGAAAAAAATTTAATTAATGGTTTTAAATTTATTATCAAGAATTTAAAGAAAAAAAAATATGTTCTTACTCTTGATGCAGACGGTGAATTTTCAGAAAACAGTATTTCAAAATTAATTTCTTTAATGAAGAGAAAAAATTCAGATTTAGTTATTGGAAAGAGATCAAAATTCAATAGATTTAGCGAAAGGTTGCTTAATTTTATTTTTTTTAAAAAGTTTAAAATTAGTGATCCGGTTAGCGGTTTAAAGATTTATAAAATAAAATTTTTAAGAAAGACAATTAAAGAATTATCTTGCTCAATGTTTTTAGTTGATTTAGTCTGCATGTTTAAAAAGATGAATTTGGCTGTCGAAAACACAGAAGTATTAGTAGAAAAAAGATTAGACAACTCTAGGGTTGGTAATTACTTAACTTCTAATTTAAAAATACTTAAAATAACCTTTCAAGCGATAATATTTTAAAATTATGAAAAAAATAAAAATTAAATTTGAGGACCAAAGCAAAAAATGGAATATTTGGGAAAATAAAAGTGGGATCGAAAGAAGCATTCAAAGAGTAAAGGGTATTTTACCAGAAATGGAGTGTGCTAAACAATTAACTCAAATAGTTAAAAAAATTTATAATAAAGGAAATACTGTTTTAGATTTCGGATGTGCGGCTGGGCATTTTTATTATAGTTTAAAAAAAATTGATAAAAATATTAAATACAGCGGTTTTGACGCAACCAAATCATATATAAATTTTGCAAAAAAACATTTTAACCATGAAAAAAATGTAAACTTTGACAAACAAAATATATTTTTTCCTTCGAAAAAATATAAAAATAAATTTGATATTGTCTTTTGCTCTAATGTGCTTCTGCATCTCCCATCCATTGACTTGCCTCTAAAGAATTTATTATTTTGTACTAAAAAATATTGTATTATTAGAACTTTAGTGAGTGAAAATACCCATCTAAGCAAATTTTACCATAACGATAAAACAAATAAGCATAATGTTTTGGACTCTTTTCAATTTCAAAATACTTACAGCTACAATTTGATAAGAAAGAAAATTAAAAAAATTGGAAATTACAATGTACGTTTTTTAGATGATAAATATAACGGATATAAAATCAATAAAGAGTACAAAAAATATAATAAAAAATATCCTGGTTTAACCAAATTTATACAGAATATCCAAATTTCAGGCAGTAAAGTATTTGAGTGGAAATGGATAGTTATTAGAAAATAAGAATATAATTTTCTCAAAACAAATTTTAAAATTAATGAAAAATCTTATAAAATTATTTAGATTACTAAATCCAGAAAATAATAGGAAATTTTTAATATTAATTATCTTAATTTCTATTTTATATTAAGAAAGAATAAAAAAAATATCGAAGAAAAATCTAATCAAAAACAAACTGATGAAAAAGAAGAGATAAAAGATTCTAATATGGTTAGCTCTTTAGATGAATTTTTAGATG
>Ga0187833_10006047_pt1 | contig 11285 bp, 9 predicted proteins | sample ETNtaG_37_FD_167968 | JGI IMG/M metagenome (GOLD analysis project Ga0187833, IMG submission 167968) | Marine microbial and viral communities from oxygen minimum zone, Eastern Pacific Ocean - ETNP2014_SV_400_PacBio MetaG (Illumina Assembly) | ecosystem: Environmental > Aquatic > Marine > Hypoxic... | reverse complement strand
AACCATTATGAGACTTGAAATTTTTTAAAAAGATATTATATTCAGTGTACGTTTCTCAACAACAAATCATCCACGCATGAATTTAGAAGAATTAAAAAAGAAATCACCTGCCGAACTTATTTTACAAGCTGAAAAATTGGAAATAGAAAATCCAAGCACATTAAGAAAGCAAGAGATTTTATTTGCAATATTAAAAAAACTTGCGCAAAAAAACGAACAAATCACCGGAGGAGGAGTGCTCGAGGTTTTGCAGGATGGTTTCGGCTTTCTAAGAGCTATTGAATCAAACTATTTACCTGGACCAGATGATATCTATGTTAGTCCCAGCCAAATAAGAAGATTTGGACTAAGGACCGGAGATTCTATTGAAGGTGAAATCAGAGGCCCGAAAGCCCAAGAAAGATATTTTGCACTATTAAAAGTAGATAAAATAAATTTTGACAATCCTGAAGAGACTAGAAATAAAATTGCTTTTGATAATTTGACACCACTTTATCCAGATCAGCAGCTTAGGATGGAAGTTGAAAAAGATAAAGTTGAAAAAAAACCAGATCTAACCGCAAGGTTAATTGACTTAGTAAGTCCGATAGGTAAGGGTCAAAGATCCTTAATTATTTCTCCACCAAAAGCAGGAAAAACAATTATTTTACAGAACATAGCTCATTCACTAGCTCAGAATCACCCAGAATGTTATTTAATGGTTTTGCTTATAGATGAGCGTCCCGAAGAGGTAACAGATATGCAAAGATCAGTTAAGGGCGAAGTGATTAGTTCAACATTTGATGAACCGGCCTCACGTCATGTAGCAGTAGCTGAAATGGTAATAGAAAAAGCCAAAAGATTAACTGAACACAAAAAAAATGTTGTCATTCTTTTAGATTCTATAACGAGACTTGGCAGAGCCTATAATGCAGTAGTGCCAAGTTCAGGTAAAGTACTAACAGGCGGTGTTGATGCTAATGCACTTCAAAGACCAAAAAGATTTTTCGGTGCTGCGAGAAATATTGAACAAGGAGGATCACTTACAATAATTTCAACAGCATTAATTGATACCGGAAGTAGAATGGACGAAGTAATTTTTGAAGAATTTAAAGGAACGGGAAATAGTGAATTAATATTAGATCGTAAAATTTCTGATAAAAGAATTTTTCCAGCGATTGATATTACAAGATCAGGAACAAGGAGAGAAGAACTACTTTTTAAAAATGATGACTTATTAAAAATGAATGTTTTAAGAAAAATATTGAGTTCAATGGGCACAATGGATGCAATTGAGTTTCTCCTTTCTAAATTAAGAAACACAAAAAATAATGCCGATTTTTTTGTTTCTATGAATAAACCAGTAAAATAATTTTTTTTTAATTTTATTCTACCCACTGAGGTAAAACCACCCAAACTACTCTAGTTTTAATTGATATTTGTTTTATCATTTTTTATATAAACATATCAAAAAAAGAAAAAATTAAATATATTTAAGGGATAATGAAAAAAAACAATCCAACCCTAAAAGATATTTTTAGAACAGCTTATGAAAATTATAGAAAAGGAGATCTTAAAACGGCTGAGACTTTATGTTATAAAATACTCAGTATTGATCCTAATTACCTTGAGATAAAAATACTTTTAGCAAGCATATCGGCAAAAGAAAAAAATTATATCCGAGCAAAGCAATTATTAAATGAAGCAATTGATATAGAACCTAACAATGTAACTATTTTAAATAATCTTGGTACCACATGCATAGAATTAGGAGAACCAAAAAATGCAATAGGTTATTACAAAAAAGCAATACAGATCGATCCTAATAATGTTAATGCACATTATAATCTTGGCGCGATATGTTATAATTTAAAACAATTAAAAGGGGCGAAAAGTCATCTTCAAAAAGCAATTGAACTTCAACCAGATTTTGCTCTTCCTTTTTTAGTCCTCGGTAATGTATGTGCAGATTTAAAGGAATATGAAAATGCAATAAGCAATTATCAGAAAGCAATTAACGTAAATTATAAGCTTTCTAGCGCTCATAATAATCTTGGTTTAGTTTTTAGAACATTAAATGATTCTAAAAATGCAATAAGTTGCTATAAAAAAGCTATTGAAATTAAAAAAGACCATGCGGGTGCCCATCATAATTTAGCACTAGCGTTAAGAGAATCGGGAGAATTTGATAAAGCAATCAAATCGCACGAAATGGCAATTAAATATGAACCAGAAAATTTGGCGCATTATTTCTATTTAAGTGATTTAAAAAAAAATATTTTAGATACTGACTTAAAAAATAAAATAGAAAAAATTATAAGAAAAAATAACACTACTAAAAATAATATTGCGTATGGCAATTATTTATTATCAAAATATGAACAAAAAACAAAAAAATATGAAAAAGAATTAAATTTTTTAATAAAAGGACATCAATTTTATTTTGACTCAAGAAAGACAAAATTCGAAATATTAGTCAAATATAATTTTGATGATATGCTTCAAGTAGCAAATGAAGTTAAAGTAGATAAATTAGATGAAAAAAATAAAAATGAAATGAAACCTATTTTTATAATCGGAGTCCCAAGATGTGGCTCTACTTTAGTAGAGAAAATAATTGGATCTGGTGAAATGCCTGTTCCAATGGGAGAAGAAACTTCAGTTCTTGAAGAGTTTGTAACTACGAAAATTATGGAAAAAAAATCGTTAAATTTGGGGAAAGTTAGTGAAATCAGAAATGAACTATTTAATAAATATAAAAAAAGAGGGTTAATTTTAGATAAATCTAACAACATTTTTACTGATAAGTCTTTAAATAATTTTTTCTTTTTAAAATTTATCAAGGAAATTTATCCAAATGCAAAAATAATAAATTGCAAAAGAGATATACTTTCTTCGATTATGTCAATTTTTCAAAATCCGTTAACAGAATTAGCGTGGTCACATGACTTAGTTAATATTTTTAAATATTTTGATAATTATCTCCGTATAATAAAAAATTACAATAAAACAGACCTTAATTTTGTATACGAATTACAATTTGAAAAATTAGTTAATAATCCCGAAGAAGAATCTAAAAAACTAATGAAATTTTGTGAACTACCTTGGAATAAAAAATGCTTAGAATTTTATAAAAGAAAAGACTTAATCTCAAAAACTGCAAGCAATATTCAAATCAGAAGTGCTATATATAAACATTCATCAGGAAGATATTTACCCTATAAGAAATTTTTAAATCAATATGGTAAAAAATATTCATGGTTTAATTAAAAATGACGATATATGCATTATCTTCCGGCTCGGGGGTATCCGGTGTAGCCGTAATAAGAGTTTCAGGTAAAAATACATCTGATGTCATAAAAAAATTAACTGGATCAAGATTGCCCCCTCCAAGAATGGCTACCCTTAAAAAATTCAATAAAAATGGGGGAAAAGAGATGATCGACGAAGGTGTAATCATATGGTTTCCGGCTCCAAATAGTTACACAGGCGAGGATTTAGCAGAATTTCACGTCCATGGTAGCAGGGCTGTAATAAATGCCATGCACTCTTCTATTTCAAAAGTAAAAAATTGCCGTCTTGCTGGAGCTGGAGAGTTTACAAAAAGAGCATTTCAAAATGGAAAGATAAATTTATTAAAAGCAGAAAGTATAGCCGATCTTGTTTCGTCAGAAACAGAAATTCAAAGAAAACAGGCTCTTCAAATTATGAGTGGTCAATCTTCATATAAGTTTAATTCTTGGAGAGAGAAACTTTTAAAAATTTTATCATATATTGAAGCAAAAATAGATTTTCCTGACGAGGATTATCCAAATAATATTATTAAAGAAATTAAAAAAACATCTCATAATATATTAATGGAAATTCAAAAAACTCTAAAAGATGACAGGGTTGGAGAAAGAATTAGAGAAGGTTTCAAGATTGCAATTGTAGGTCCTACTAATTCTGGTAAATCTAGTTTATTAAATTATCTATCAAAAAGAGATGTGGCTATTGTTTCTGAGATTGCTGGAACGACAAGGGATGTAATAGAAACTCATCTAAATCTAGATGGATATCCTGTGATTATTTCTGATACAGCTGGAATAAGAAATTCTAAAAATGAAATTGAAAAAAAAGGAATTAAAATTGCCCTGAATCGAGCTGAAGATGCTGATTTAAAGCTTGTGATCGTATCTGCGAAAAACCTTGATTTTACAGGTGTTTTAAAGGATTTACTAACAAAAAAAGCAATTTTAGTAGTTAACAAATCAGATTTAGTCAAAGGGAAGTTAAATAGTAAGTTTAAAAAGCACAAGCATATTTTGATATCCATTAAAAAAGATTTAAATTTAAATAAATTAATTTTAAAAATAAAAAGTAAGTTAAAAAATAAATTTACAACTACTGAAGATATTTTAATTACTAGAGAAAGACATAGACAAAATTTAATAAATTGTGTTCAGCATTTAAAGGAATTCGAAAAAAAAAATTCCGCCCGGGACTTTGATAAAGCTGCTGAAGATTTAAGATTAGCCAGCAGACATCTAGGCATGATTGTTGGAAAAGTTGATGTTGAAGAGTTATTAGGTAGTATTTTCAACGATTTTTGTATTGGCAAATAAACTAGCAATCAGCTTGTAAATTTAAAGATCATCTATAAATTTGAAGCATGCAAGATGATTTGTCATTTGATGTAGTCGTGATTGGTGGAGGTCACGCAGGATGTGAAGCTGCTGCAGCTTCAGCTCGAATAGGAGTTAACACTGGTTTGTTCACGCATAAAATAGAAACGATAGGAGAAATGTCGTGCAATCCCGCTATTGGAGGTCTAGGAAAAGGACATCTTGTAAAAGAGATAGACGCGCTCGATGGCGTCATGGGCATCGTAACTGACAAATCGGGAATTCAATATAGATTGTTAAATAGAAGCAGAGGTCCTGCTGTACGAGGACCTAGAACACAGTCAGATCGTGCTTTATATAAAAAATATATGCAAAAAACGCTCCTAAGTTATTGTAATTTAAGTGTTTTTTCAGATCCGGTAATTGAGTTTATTTTTCATAAAAATCAGGTCATTGGCTTTCATACGAAGTCAGGAAAGAAAATAAATTGTAAAAAAATGGTTTTAACGACAGGAACTTTTCTAAATGGTTTAATCCATATTGGCGATGTAAGAACTCCAGCGGGACGTTATAACGAAAAACCATCTACAGGTTTAAGTGAACAGTTAGAAAAATTTAAAATAAAATTAGGAAGGCTGAAGACCGGAACACCTCCACGCCTGGATGGTAAAACGATTAATTATGATGATTTAGAAAAACAAGATGCGGATGTTAATCCAGAATATTTTTCTTTTTTAACAAAAAAAACATACAATAAACAAATTACTTGTAGTGTTACTTATACAAATAAAAAAGTTCACAAAATTATAAAAAAGAACTTAAAAAAAAGTGCAATGTACTCTGGAAGCATTAAAGGTGTTGGACCAAGATACTGTCCATCTATCGAGGATAAAATTGTAAAATTTTCTGACAAAATAAGACATCAAATTTTTTTGGAACCTGAAGGGTTACATGACAAAACTGTTTACCCAAATGGCATTTCTACCTCTTTACCAGCAGATGTTCAGGATGAAATATTGAGTAAAATCAATGGGTTAGAGCGAACACGTATAATAAGACCTGGATATGCTATTGAGTACGATTATGTCGATCCGAGAGAACTTAATTCAACTTTAGAAACTAAAAAAATAAAATCACTTTACCTTGCAGGTCAAATTAATGGAACAACAGGTTATGAAGAAGCGGCGGCCCAAGGACTTATGGCGGGAATTAATGCTGCGTTAGCAATCAAAGAACAAGAACCATTAGTTTTAGATCGTGCTCAAGCTTACATCGGAGTTATGATAGATGATTTAATTACAAAAGGTGTTGCTGAACCGTATCGCATGTTTACATCTCGTGCTGAATACAGATTAAGCTTAAGAGCAGATAATGCCGATACAAGATTAACTCAATTAGGAATTAATATTGGACTAGTCCAAGCTCAGAGAGCTCAAATATATACTAAAAAAATTAATAAAATCAATGAGTTAAGCAATAGTTTAAAAAGTCTCAAAATATCTCCAAATAAAGCTAAAAAATTCAATATCAAGATAGCAAAAGACGGAGTTAAAAGATCAGCTTTTGAAATTTTATCAAGAGGCGGAGTAACATTTAATAAGTTAAGATCGATTTGGAACCAAATACCCAAGGCATCGAAAAATGAAGAACAACAAATTGAAATAAGTGCTCATTACTCAGGTTATCTGGAAAAGCAAGCAGCTGACATTATCGCATTTAGAAAAGATGAAAGCTTAATAATACCTAAAGATATTGATTATTCGAAATTAAGCGGACTATCTAATGAGGTAAAGAGTAAATTCAAACTTATAAGGCCAAAAACTTTAGGCCAGGCGCTTAGAATTGATGGAATTACACCTGCAGCTGCCTATATTTTGCTTGCACATGTGAAAAAGGGAAAAAAAAAGATAATGAGAGCATAGATGGATAAAACTATCCAGATAGATACATTCAATAGATTTATTCAAGTTTCACGTGAAACAATCATAAGTTTAAAAAAATACGAAGATATGTTAATTAAAGCCAATAAAACACTAAATTTGATTGGAAATTCCACAATTAAGAATATATGGACTAGACATTTCTTAGATAGTGCGCAAGTCATTGATTTTATTGATAAAAATGATAAAACGTTGGTAGACATAGGTTCTGGTGCAGGTTTTCCTGGTCTGGTATTGGCAATTGTGCTGAATGACAAAAAAATTCCGTTAAAAATAAAATTAATCGAAAAAAGTCCAAAGAAAGTAAAATTTTTGAGAGATTTGATCAAAGAACTTTATCTGGATGTTGAAGTATCCAATCAAAATATTTTGGATGAATCTAAAAAATTATCAGAATACGTTTTTGTGGCTAGAGCCTTTAAACCTTTAAGAATAATTCTGCAACTTATGCACAAGAAAGCCGAAAACTTGAAAAAAATTTTTGTTTATCTAGGAAAAACTGGAAAAAATGAATTATTTCAAGCTTCTAAAATTTGGGATATTGAGTATAAGCAAAGGACGAGTGTTACTTGTAATGATTCGACTGTTATAGAAATTAATAGCATTAAAAAAAAATAAATTGAAAAATACTCAGATTATTTCAGTAATAAATCAAAAGGGTGGAGTGGGGAAAACCACGACGGTTATTAACTTAGCAACGGCACTTTCATTTAATAAAAAAAAAGTCTTGGTCATTGATTTGGATCCACAAGGTAATGCTACGACAGGTTTTGGTGTATCAAATGACGATGATACACAAACGATCTATGAAGTATTAAATGGAAGCACTAGTTTTGAAGATGCAATCAAGGAAACCAAAATCGATAATTTAAAACTAGTTTCATCAAATGTAGATTTGTCAGGTTTGGAAATTGAAACCGCTGGCGAAAGCAGAAGGGCTTTATTACTTAAAGACAAGATAGGCAATTTTATTAACAGCTCTAAAAATGATTTTTCTTATATTTTTATTGACTGTCCACCTTCACTTAGTTTGCTTACGATCATGTCTCTTGTTGTTGCAAAATCATTAATTATTCCTCTTCAAGCGGAATTTTTTGCATTAGAAGGTTTAAGCCAGTTATTGAAAACTATTGATAGGATTAAAATAAATCTGAATCCACAATTGTTAATAAGAGGAGTTCTTTTAACCATGTTTGATAAAAGAAATAAGCTTTCTGCTCAGGTTGATGCAGATGCCAGAAATTTTTTAAAAGAAAAAGTTTATAAAACACTAATACCAAGAAATGTAAGACTTTCTGAAGCTCCGTCTCATGGGGTTCCTATTTTAATTTATGATAAATTTTGTGCAGGTAGTAAGTCTTACTCTAATTTTGCAGAAGAGTTTTTAAAACAAGAAAATGTAATGGAAAGCGCCGCATAATTATGGAGAATCGTTTAAAAAAAGGGTTGGGACGTGGTCTATCGTCATTGTTAGGCGATTCATCTAAAAAAATTAATACAAACAAAATTTCAATTAAAGATATAATTAGAAATAAATTTCAACCTAGAAAATATTTTGACAAAGAAGGTTTGGAGGAATTAACCAATTCAATAAAAAAACAAGGCATAATTCAACCAATTGTTGTTCGACCTGATAAATCGTCTATCGATAAATATGAAATTATAGCTGGCGAACGAAGATGGTTAGCATCTCAAAATGCTGGCCTGCATGAAGTTCCAGTAGTCATTTTAAATGTAGATGATGTTAAATCATTAGAATTTGCTCTTGTTGAAAATGTACAAAGACAAGATCTAAATCCAATTGAAGAAGCAAAAGGATATCAAAGATTAGTAGATGATTTTGATTATAATCAAGAAAAACTATCACAATTTATTGGCAAAAGCAGAAGTTATATAGCCAATTCTTTAAGATTATTATCACTTCCTGAAGATATTCTATTAATGGTGCAGCAAGGGAATTTGTCAGCAGGGCACGCTAGATCATTGATTGGATTAAATAATTCAGTTGAGGTAGCAAAAAAAATAATACAAAAAAAACTTTCAGTAAGGCAGTCAGAAATTTTAGCAAAACAATTTCGGGACAAAAAATTTAAATTAGTTTCCAAAAAAGATTCGAATATTCTTGATTTGCAAAAAAATTTAGAGGAGAAAACTGGACTAAATGTTTCTATTAATAATAAAAAAAATAATTCAGGTGTGATTTCTTTCGAGTATAAAGATTTAGATCAATTGGATAAACTAATAGATATCATTAAGAAAAATTATTAGCTTTTACGCAAATTTTTAAAAAAAAATTAAAAAAGATAGTTTTCGACATTTGAGGTTTTTGCTTACATAATAATTCAGTATTATTAATTCCATTAATTATTTTTTTTAGATCATTCAAACTCCAAATAGATAATTGTTTTTTTACAAGCGGTTTTTCTTTCCAAAAAATTGCGGGCTTAGAAACATTAATAATTTTGTCTAGATTATTTGATTTGTTTTCCTGTTCTTTAATATTTAATAAACGATGAACTTTATTACCTAAAATTCTTAATAATAATATTTGATTAATTGTATTTATATATAATTCAGATATAATTTTTTTATATTGAGAAATATTACCGCATAAACATTCATTTATCAAAATATCAGATTTATAATCACCTGCAAAATTAATTAAAGATTTAATTTCGTCAAGTCCAATTTTTTTTTTATTTAGTGAATAAGATATAATTTTTGCGATTTCATTTTTTAAATTACCTCGATCAGAATTAGATTTTTCTATTAATAAATTTATTGCTTCTCTTGATAATGATATATTGTTTTTTCTGAACTCAGATTGCGCAATAATTTCTAGATCTTTTTCACTATCTAAATAACAAGGGATACAAATTGTTTTTTTACTAGTTTCAAAAAAATTTCTCAATTTTGATTTTTTTTCTAAAATACCAGAAAAGATTATTAAAAATACATTTTCTGTATATTTATCATAAACACTTGTTATATTTTTCATTATTTTATCGGTTGCTTCAAAAATGGTTATTATTTTTTTATTGCTAAATAATGATCCAGAATAAATCAAATTATAAAAATTTTCTTCATTATTAATTATTTCAGTTTCGTATAATGATAGCATTTCTATTTTATCGTTTTTTTGTTTAACTGCTATTTTAATGATATCTCTAATATCTTTTTTTAATCCAGAATTTTCGCCATACAATAAATGAAAATTATATTTGAATAAATTTAAACTATTTTTTTGTACTTCGTAACTTTTTATTATCATTTTTATAAAAGATTTTTCGAAAGTTTTATTAATAAATTCTGGTATGTTTTCTCTATTAAATTTTTTATGATTTGATTTTCTAATTTTATTGTTTCAGAAAATTGATCTTGTACTTTATATGTTGAAGAAAAGGAGAAGGTATCGTTTAATATTTCGTTTTCTGTCATAGAATCTTTTATCGTAATTATAGTGGATAAATTAATTTTGTACCCTAAAATTTTTCCGGAATAATTCTTGGCTGTTGCGTTTTTGTTTTGTGATGCATTAATTAAGACATAAATATTTTTTGTTTCCAAAGTATTTTTAGTTGATCGTGATAAATAATATAATTTAGAATAAATTTGATTTCCTAATTTTTTATCACCCAATATTGAGTAATCTGTAATTTTAAATTCTAGATTTGATGAAGTAAAAATCGGTTTATATCCGGTGCAAGCACTAGCATTTATTAATAAAATAAATGAAATTAAAAGATAAGATATTTTTTTCATTTTTTTGTTATAAAATTTACTAGTTTATTTTTAATATAAATATTCTTTATTATCGTTGTATTTTTTATATATTTTGAAACATTATCAATTTCTTTTGATTTTTTTATAATCATTATTTCTTTAGAGTCTATCGGCACTTCCAATATACCTCTTTTTTTTCCATCTATCTGTATTACGATTGTACAATTTTCTTCCTTTAATAATCTGGAATCATATTTGGGCCAGTAAAATTTTTTGTTTATTTTTTCACAACATTCATGAGCCAAATGTGGAGCAAGTGGCATCAAAAGCATTGTTATTTTTTCCCATTCATTTCTTAAAGTTTTGTTTGAAGCTTTGTTATTAGCAACTTGGTCGTAAAGTAAATTATATATTTCGTGCATGTTAGCTATTACGACGTTGTATTGAAAATTGTCTAGGTTTTTAGTTACATTATAAACCGTTTTATTCACAGCTTTTTTGAGCACAATATCATCACGTTTTTGAGTCGAATCTTCTTTCTTGTTTAAAATTTCATTATTTAATTTCCAGAGTTTTTGAATAAATTTAAAAGCAGCAGATACTCCTTCTAATGACCATTGTACATCTCTTTCTGGAGGACTATCTGATAACATGAACCATCTAATCGAATCTGCTCCATAGACGTTGATCATCTCTTCCGGATCTACAATATTTTTTCTCGATTTAGACATCGCCTCAGAAGGCCCGGCTACAACTCTTTTTTTATCTTTTTTTATGACTAAATTCCCATCAGAATTTTTTTCAACTTCATTCGGATATAACCATTGATTCTCTTCATTTTTATAAGTTTCATGACAAACCATTCCTTGAGTGAACAGGTTTTTGAATGGTTCAATATAATTAAATTTTTTATTGTTGTATGCTAAAGCTCTCATAAAAAATCTAGAGTATAATAAATGCAAAATTGCATGCTCGACTCCACCAATATATTGATCTACTGGCATCCAATATTTTAGATCATTTATTTCATAACCATATT
>Ga0187833_10006045_pt1 | contig 11289 bp, 12 predicted proteins | sample ETNtaG_37_FD_167968 | JGI IMG/M metagenome (GOLD analysis project Ga0187833, IMG submission 167968) | Marine microbial and viral communities from oxygen minimum zone, Eastern Pacific Ocean - ETNP2014_SV_400_PacBio MetaG (Illumina Assembly) | ecosystem: Environmental > Aquatic > Marine > Hypoxic... | reverse complement strand
TAGGATGTACGGCCAATATACTTGTGGTGTATGCAAGAAGCAAAGAGAGTTGTTTGGCCCTTCATTCCAGTATATCCAGGAGATAGAATGTCATCCTCGCGGAGAAAATCCTCAAACACAGCTTTGCCTGGAAAGGGATATTGAGAAAACACCAACCTGGCTTCTTGAAAAAGATGGACAGGTAGTTGAAAGGCTTGTGGGATTCCAGACTTTAGAAATATTATCTGAAGTTTCAGGATGCTCATTAGATTAAAAAATGGTTGAACAGCTTACAATCGGTGTTTTAGTTGTAGCAGCATTACTTGACAGCATCAACCCCTGTGTTTTTGGCGTTTTGATATTTCTATTAGCTTATATGGTCACTGTTTTTAAAAATAAATTAAAAATGCTTCTTGCAGGCTTGATTTATACAAGCGTAGTTTATGTTACATATTTATTGATTGGAATCGGGATATTTGCAGTTACACAGTCAACAGGAGTTGTCAAGCCATTTTACTGGTTTGCAGGCATTATTGCCATATTAGCAGGCATTCTTGAGGTAAAGGATTACTTCTGGTATGGTAAAGGATTTTCGTTGCAGATGATTCCAGGTGGAGCTGAAAAGATAAAGAAATTATCAATTGTAATGAAGAATCTGGACACTAAACATCCTTTGCTCAGTTTAGGTATAGCAGCCCTTCTTGGATTTGTTGTAGTTCTTTTTGAATTTCCCTGTACTGGAGCGCCATACCTTGCAGTTATAGCGCTTTTAACAGCAGGAAACTATGCAGAAGGAGTTCCATTATTGCTTCTTTACAATCTAATATTTATACTGCCATTGTTTGTCATAATTGGATTGGTTTATTTTGGCCATACATCCCATAAGCTTGAAAAATGGAGAAAAGAGCATAGGGGCCTAATGAGGTTATCAATAGGCCTGTTTTTATTAGCATTTGGAGCTTATTTAATAAATTTGGCTTTGCATTTATAGGTGAGAATATGAAAAAAGAAGGACAAGCATGTAAAAATTGCATTGTAAAAAGAAAGGGCTATACAGAAGATTTTGATGAGAAGAAAGTATATGGGTCAGTTTATGCAGCTTGCGCAAGCGCTCATTGCGAAGAATGTGAATGTGAAAATACAGCTGATGAGATAACAAAGAAAATAAAGAAATTTGTAAAAAGCAAAAAAATGATTAATTCCAGAGATATACACAAAAGAATAGAAAGTGAACTGAAAAAGAAAGATGAAGAATTAGCGTTTTTTTACGAGCAGCATCTGCCTGATTTGAAGAGGCTTTAATACGTTCTTTATAAACAAACAAAATATAGTCTAAACTATAGAAAAGTTTATATATAGTGAACAATATCTATATAGTATGGAAGTTACTGAGATATTTACCAAGAAGAACATAGAAATATTAAGGTTGTTGTCAAAGGAAAGCCTGCATATCAGGGATATTGCCTCTAAATTAGATATTTCTCCTGCCAAGGTGCATGCTACAATACAATTATTTAAAAAAAACAATTTAATCAAAGAAACTAAAGAAAAAAATAAAATAATTATAAGCCTAAATAAAGATAGTTCTTTATTAAAATTAATTCAAAATTTATTGGAAGCGGATAATAATCAGGTTTCTTTTGAGCCGAAAATCAATATTTTTGACACAATAAACCCATTAGATTTTAGATATTACGGGAGGAATGAAAAAGCTTTCCAGAAACTACAGCCTTATCTGAGCGAGAATGCAATGATCAAGTATATGGCTCGCGTAGAGAGTGCATTGACTAACACTCTTGCAAAAAAGGGCATATGCAGCAAAAAGATTGCAGATGATATTGAGAAAGCATGCAAAAAAGTAACTGCAGAAGAGGTTTATGCTGAAGAAGATAAATTAAAGCATAATGTAAGGGCTTTAGTAAATTGCATTAGAAACAAGGTAAATGATGAAGCAAAACCATTTATTCATTTTACAGCTACTAGCCATGATATAATATCAACTGCAGATGCTTTAAGGTATAAGGAATTTACTGACAATATTCTGGTTTCAAAATTAGTAGAATTTGAAAAAACTCTTATTGATTTAGCTCTAAGAGAAAAGGATACATTACAAGTTGGGCGTACTCACGGTCAGCATGCTGTTCCAATTACTTTTGGTTTTGCTGTTGCTCAATATGTTTCAAGATTTGGGAATTCTATTTTGAAAATCAAAAAAACCGGGAATAATTTGCGCGGTAAAATAGCAGGAGCTGTAGGAAGCTACAATGCATCTTCTTTGTTCTTTAAGAATCCGGAAGAATTTGAAAAAGAAGTTCTTGCTGAACTGAATCTTAAAGCATCTCCTATATCTACACAGATTCCAGAAGCAGAGTTTATTGTTGATTATGTGAATTCAATAATTGAGAGTTTTGGTGTTTTAGCAAATTTATCTGATGACATGAGGAACTTGCAGCGTTCTGAGATAGCTGAAGTTGGAGAAATTTTCACATCCAAGCAAGTTGGTTCTTCAACAATGCCTCAGAAAAGGAATCCAATAAATTTTGAGAATGTCAAAAGCTTATGGAAAGAGTTTATGCCTAGAGCTATTACTGTATATATGGACCAGATATCAGAGCATCAAAGGGATTTAACTAATTCAGCGTCCTCAAGGTTTATTCCGGAGATATTAGCTGCATTTTACCTTTCTGTTGCAAGGCTAAACAAGACAATGAAAAGCTTGCAGGTTGATAAAGAAAATTTAAAGAAAAATTTTGATATGAATAAAGGCTTAATTGTCGCTGAGCCATTGTATATTTTGCTTGCAGCCTATAATCATCCAGATGCACATGAAACAATAAAACAATTAACATTAAAAGCGCAATCAACAAAAAAGCCATTGCAGGAGATAATCAAAAAAGAAAAATCATTGCAACAATATTTAAAAAAATTCAATAAAGAACAATTGAAAATCATTAAAAATCCTGAAAATTATGTTGGGATTGCTGGAAAGAAAACAGAAAGCGTTTGTCAATATTGGAAAAAAGAGTTAAAAATATAATTTGGTTTACTATTATTCTAAAGATTTATAAATGAAAATGGTTCTCATGAATTTGCCGAGATATGCCTTTATGCCGAGATAAGATTCTCGATCGCATAACCTGGTATTGCACAGACAAATAATAATTTTGGTGTAACCCTGGAAAGGCTGGCCCTCACGGGCATCTGGGTTCAAAAGCAGTATAATCCCAAATTATTCAGGCAACCTTGTGTTGCTCGACTAAAACAACAGGATTTCTGTTCGAAAGTCCCAGTCTCGGCGTTTTACTACTTATTAATAGCTAAAAATAGAAAAGTTTATATAGTCGTCTTAAGATTAAACATTTGAGATTCAAAATGTTAGATCTTCAACAAATGCTTATAGATAATCTTGAATATAGAGTTACTAAACCACCAAAATTATCGGTATATTTATCGAAATTGATACTTCCTGGACAAGAAGATAGGTTCTGGAGTCCTGATGAAAAAATAGTAGTAGTAGATACTTCTTTTTTTGCCCAGGGATATTTTCAGAATAATCTTTGGGGTGAAATTGCAAATAATCTAATGCATGATATAGGAGTAACTCCAGTGGTTCTACCAATTGTTGCTTCAGAACTATTACACCTAAAAACAGCTAAAACAAGAGATAGTTATGATATGATTGTTGTAGATGATTCTATAGATATGGATTTATTACCAAGAAATTTACGCCTGGGACTTACTGTAGATGACGAACTTTCAGATAGAATAATTAATATGTGGAAAAGCACTAGTCAGAAATACAGAAGATACCTTAGTCTAAAATCAGCACAAGCCACAAATGAACAATATATACCTGAACTACCTGAAAGTATAGAACCGCTTATCGAACCAACATTAAGTCGAGCTGACATTGAGATTATGAGAGTTGCACTGCTTCGAGCTGCAACAGGGCTTCCAACAATGGTCCTATCTGGAGATGCTGATATAACAAGAACCATGAGTGCTTTTAAACATACAGGGTACCCTCTTGAGGTATACGGTCCAAGTCCTCCGACAGAATCCATGTTATCTTCATTCATTAAGGATATGGAAATATTGCTTACTGCAGAAGTCACACAAAAAATTAACTCAGCAGAACCAAACAAACAATATCTTCTAATTTCTAAAAATGAGCCGATAGTTGGTAATCAAAAAAGAGATTTAGGCTTTATGGTGGCAGACGAACCAATAAACAATGAATCAATTTATTCTGCTCCAATTGTAGATCCAAATGATACAGAATTTGATAATATTTATTCTGAGTTCAGGTTAGTTGCAGTACCTTCTGAACAATCTTCTACTCCATATTTAGTAAAGAGAGGTACAATGATTTATAGTGCTCGGAAGCATGCATTTAAAGATAGTACGAGATTATATAAGGATTTGAATGTTCAAAAGGCGTTAACTGATCACAATGTACCTAAGGGGGAACATGGCCAATATTATCAGAGGTTTATGAAGGGACACGCAATTTTGGTTGTTAATGTGCCAGTTAAATATTGCAGAATGACAGATAGCTACATGGCAGTCAATTTACCTAACTTGTTTAGTAGGGTGCAGGAACTAAAACTGTCAGTTCAAAAATAATACAATTTTATATCTATCAAAGCTATTATTTGATATTCTTTATTACTAAACTACACTTTTAGGATAATAATATAAAGGCTACAAAAGTGCTCATCTCCCAGTCTCAGCGTTTTTTATTAAATATGAAACAAAGAACAATTTTAATAACTGGATGTTCCGGCGGTATAGGTTATGCTACTGCCGTTTATCTGAAGAAAAAGGGGTATAGAGTTTTCGCAACATGCAGAAAACAAAAAGATGTAAAAATATTGCAAAGGAAAGGTTTCGAATCTTTTTTGCTTGATGTCAGTTCTTCTGAATCTATTAATAAAGCCGTAATGGAAGTTAATAAGAGAACAGACTATTTGTATGCTTTGTTTAACAACGCAGGATTTGTCATACCTGGTGCTGTTGAGGACCTTTCGATAAAAGTGCTTAAAGTGCAGTTTGAAACAAATATATTTGGCGCAATTGAGTTAACAAATTCAATAATGCCCTTGTTTAGAAAACAAAAAAAAGGCAGGATCATTTTCAACAGCTCAGTCTTAGGATTTGTTTCAAAACCTTATATGGGTGCTTATTGTGCTTCGAAATATGCAATGGAATCATTTGCAGATGCTTTGCGGCTGGAAATGCCTTCTGGAATTTATGTAACTTTAATTGAACCAGGCCCGATTAAAACTAAAATTGATGAAAATGCATTAATCAACTTTAAAAAATATATCAATCAAGAAAAAAGTGCTCATAAGGAGATTTATAAGAAACTTTTACTTCAATTATCAGAAAAAAAGACTGTAAATTTTTTTAGACTATCTGCTAAAAAAATTGCTATTAAAACCTATTACATTTTAGAGCATCCTAAGCCAAAACCTAGATATTATATTACTAAGCCCACATACATAATGGGATTTTTTAAAAGAGTTTTATCTTCGAGAATAATGGACAAAGTAATCTCAAAATTTGGTTAAAATGATATGTCTAGGAATAGAATCTACAGCTCATACATTTGGAGTAGGAATAGTTACAGATAAAGGCAAAGTCCTGGCTAATGTTATAGATGCTTTTAAGACAGAAAAAGGTGGTTTAATACCTCATGAATTAGGTGTGCACCACGAAGAAGTTAAGGATAAGGTTTTACAGGATGCTTTAGAAAAAGCTAATATCGAATTAAAAGATATTGATTTAGTTTCTTTTTCTCAGGGTCCTGGTATTGCACCAGCATTATTAGTTGGCATGAGGCTGGCAAAAGACATTTCCAAAAAAAATAAGATTCCTATTGTTGGAGTTAATCATTGCGTTGCTCATCTTGAGATAGGAAAATTTCTGGAAAAAGCTCATGATCCAGTTTTATTGTATGCTTCTGGAGCAAATACGCAGATTATCGCTTATGAAGCTGGAAAATATAGAATTTTTGGAGAGACTCTTGACCAGGGAATAGGAAATTTTATTGACGCTTTTGGAAGGTATATAGGATTAGGTTTTCCTGGAGGCCCTAAAATTGAAAAGATTGCATTAAAAGGTAAAAATTATGTTCAATTGCCTTACGTTGTAAAGGGCATGGATGTAAGCTTTTCCGGAATACTGACGGATTTAAAGAAAAAATTCGATTCAAAAGAATATAAGTTAGGGGATTTATGTTTTTCATTGCAGGAAACTGTCTTTGCTATGCTTATAGAAGTAAGCGAGAGAGCAATGGCACACACTGGAAAAAAAGAATTATTATTAGGAGGAGGAGTTGCTTGCAACAAAAGGCTTAGAGAAATGTGCAATATAATGTGCAAGGAAAGAAATGCTAAGCTATTTGTCCCAGAAAATCAATTTTTAGTGGATAATGCTGCAATGATAGCCTGGTTAGGAATTTTGATGAAAAAGAATGCTACAAAAAAATATAACACTTTAGATATTAGCCCCTATGAAAGAACAGATGATGTTAAAGTTAATTGGAAATGAACTTATCCCTGATCGTGTGCCTTCTCAAATTTCTTTTCCCTTGCTGGGGCCATCTCCTCAAATATAGCCCCACAAGCCCGGCATACTATCTGCTGAGTCTTTTTATTGTAATGTACATTTTTGCTTCCGCATTCAGCGCATTCATCTTTTTTGATTTTTGTCATTTTACCCGCATGGAACCTCGCTAACACTGATTTCATCTGAGCCTATACCTGGCTGGTCTTGTGTTATGTATATGACATTTCCCTCTTCATCTTCTAAAAAAATGCAGAATTCGTTTTCAACCCTCATTTTCTTTTTTATTTCAGAATATTCCATCCCAAGTAGTTCCTCAAGCTTTGTTTCATTTACCTCAGCACCATCTAAAATCCCTATGTCGGAATCTTCTGATACTATGCTTTCCAGCACTATCGAGGCATCGTCCTGCAGTTCATCTGTTTTGGGACTTTGCTTAGCACTAAGAACTGAATAGAAAACAAAAATTGTGCCTATAAACAGCACAATGGCTATCATTATATCCATTGACCATGCCTGGGAGGTTTTCATTTTGAACACACCTTAGTTATATAGATTTTCAAAAACTATTTTATCCGCATGTTATAACTATAAGTTTCGTAAGCTTGCCCTTATAGTTAATAATTTTTGTTAGTTTTATTATATTTTCTTTTTTGCATGTAATACTTGCCTTTACACCTACCTTCCTTTCTGGTATACCCTCTGCACATTCTATTGCACAATCACCATCTGGACAGTTCACTGGATCAATATTATTATAATCCCTTATCCAACCCGGTTGCGCAAAATTACAAACTTCCATTGCAGTTGCATCGTAAAAAGTACAGCCATTAATATTATTGCATTCCTTATGCACTATATTGTCTCCTGCATAAGTGCAGTCAGCTTCGCAAGTTGTGCCTGGAACTAATATAAAATTTGAAGTGTCTGGATCTGCTGTTGGTAAAAATAAATCAACTTTTGCAGAAGAGACATAGCTGTCTGCAGAAACTATTATGTCATAAGTTCCGCAGGATACACCATCTATCTGGTAATCTCCTAAAGTATTGGTGAATGCAGTATACTTTATAATAGAATCCTGAATCAGGTCTATCCTGGCGCCTTCAATATTTTCGTTATCTGTATTTTTTACATTTCCGGAAACAGTGCCGCTGTCGCATTTGCAGCAAATTTTTTGAGGATAATGATCAGTTATGCAATCAGCAATTTGCGCATTATTATTTGCAGAAATTGAGGCTAGGCATGTCTCATCGCTACTGCAAGCTGGTTTATAATCACAAGATATACTTAAACTGCCGGAAGTCGATAAGCACATATCATTCCCATATGTAGTAAAACTTGGAATTTGAACATGCGCGTTTGTTGCACTGGAAATTTTGAGAATAGTGAGGCTATTAGCTGTTCCACAGGAATTGCCTAAGACAAATCCAGAACCTTCGCAGCATACCTTGTGGGCATAGTCATTATTACTCGGGATTTCAGCATGCCCGCCTGCTGGATTTGAAATTTTAAGAACAGGTATTTTAGGAGCAATACAATCTGTTGCAACTGCGCATTGTAATCCAACACCATTAACTAAACTTAATCCTAACAAAACTACTAATAAAAATATCAGGACAATCCCTATTTTGATGACCATATTACCTCTTTTTAACTATATAACCTTCAATAATAAATATTCTTAATAAACTTTTCTAATATATATGCACCAATAATAGACTTTTATGCAAATACACTTTTGGTTGTTGTTTTTATTTCCCATCTTTCTTCAAATAAACATCAATAAAAACATTTCCTCCATTTGGCTCAGAAACAACAGCCCTTGCATAGCCTAAGTTAAGGGAAGCTATCTTTGCAAAAACCACGCTTAGAATTGTATTCATGACACTGATACTGCTTTTTTCAAAAGGGCTTTCTAAAATCTCAACAGAAATCCTCTCATTTTCTAGCTTTGGTTTAAAATTACCTCCTAGTTTTTTTCCGATGTCTGCATAAGCATCTGTAATTTGGACAATAGTTAATTTTTTGGTATCATCAAAATTCAGATACATCTGATTGATATCTTCTCCAAGGCTTATTCCTGCCTTTTCAGAAAGGGTTTTAAACTCTTCTTTGGGCATATTAATAGCCATATAAGCTGTTATTTTACTTAAAAAGCTTTCTTTGCTTAGATTTACAGGAATATACCATAATTTAGCCATTCCAAACTGTTTAAAATCAATTAAGGCCCTTTCTTTAATAATTGCCAAATACTTGGTTATTGTCATTCTGTTAAGTCCAATATAACTAGCAATATCTGAAGAACTAGCTCCTAATGGGCTTTTCTTGACAAAATCAACAATCTTCTTTTCAATCTCTAAATTAAACATCTTATCATACCTACATTGTATTAATAAAGGAAATATTGATGTCGGTTATATATAAAGATTACTATTATTGATTATCAATAACCGAAACATTTATATAAAAGTATCACTATTATTGATAATCAATGCCTATAATCAGGCATAACGATATTAACAACCAGTTCCGGAGGTGAAAGCAAAGTGGAACAAAAAATCGGTCATTATTCCTTTATCGGAGGAGTAATATTAGCCTTACTTTTGGGCGTATTATCTACTTTTGATGTAAGTGGAGCATACACACCATGGCTAGTTTTTTTACTAGTACTTGCAGGTTTAACTGTTGGATTCCTGAATGTTACAGGTAAAGAAAACAAAGAGTTCTTACTTGTTGCAACAGTATTAATTATAGCAGCAGGTATGGGCGAAGCAAGTGGAGTGTTGGCAAAATTAGGAGGACCAGATCAAATTATAGTGCTAGGAAAACTAGCTACTGGGATATTCGGTCAATTGTTAGCCTTTGTCATTCCAGCAACAATAGTAGTTGCATTGAAGGACATATGGGCTTTAGGACAAAACCCTGAATAAACTTTTTTTCTTTTTTTTATTTTTTCATTTTAAACTATTAGTGTTTATTATAAATTTTTAAAATGAACACTTGAAAATCCTTAAATTTAGTCTGTTAATTTTCATTGTTTTCTTAATAAACTATATATACCTCTAGAAAACACTATATTCTTATGAAGATTTTTAATGATATTGAACTGATAGATCTAGCAATTTACACTAATAGAACTTTAATAGTTACAGATTTGCATATCGGTTATGAGGAATCATTGAACAAGCAAGGCTTAATGGTCCCCAGATTCCAGTTTGATGAGATTATGAAAAGATTGGATTCAATATTTAAAAAATTAAAGAGTAAAAAGATTGAAAGAATTATCATTAATGGAGACTTAAAGCATGAATTTGGCACTATTTCTGGGCAGGAGTGGAGGAACACCCTGAAGCTGCTTGATTATTTTAGTGAGCATTGTAATGAGGTTATACTGATTAAAGGCAATCATGATAAGATTTTAGGGCCGATTGCAGAGAAAAGGAATGTTCGCGTTTTAGATCATTATTTGATTAGTACAATAGACGAAAATACAATAAAAAAAATTTCAATTAATAATAAATCTCAATTAAAAAATCAATCAAAAATTAAAAAATCATTTAAAAAAATTAATATTAAAAATAGAATTGAAAAAACAATAATCAAAACTCAAAAAAATATGATTAATAAAATAATAAATAAAAACAAATCAAAAAATAATAATAACATATTGGTAATGCATGGAGATAAAATACCCTCAAAGACTTTGTTAAAAGGAATAAAAACAATAATCATTGGCCATGAGCATTCTGCTGTTTCTGTAAGAGAAGGCCCAAGAGCAGAGCTGTTTAAGGCTTTTCTCGTTGGAAAATGGAAAAAATATAATCTGATTGTACAGCCTTCATTTAATTTGGTAACAGAAGGAACTGATATCCTAAAAGAAGAGGTTTTGAGCCCATTTTTGAAAGGAGATTTAAAGAATTTTGATGTTATTGTTGCTGGTGATAACTTGTATGGGTTTGGGAAGGTTAAGGATTTGTGAGAATTTCTACCTACAACAAAAACTATTATTGTATTTTGTCACTACTATAATGTAATAAATAATTGAAAGATTTATATACTAGTTATACTTAGATAGATATATGGCATCAAAATTAAAGGAAACATTCCATAAAGCAAGGCATACTTTGACAGAAATAGTACATAACACTAGATTTGGAAAGCCGGGTGTTATTATTATGGGTGAAATCCATACTGATGAAGGCCATGGAACAGATCAAGCCAGAATGATTAGGAAACAAGGTCCTGAATATGTTCTAGATGAGGGATTAGATGGTTTAAATCCAGATGATACCCAAAAAATAGTAGATGTATATAAAGGTGCAACAATAAGTGATATTTCTAGAATTACTGGAGTAAGTATGGAAGATATGGGCATTAGTCCAGATTCCTTATTGACAATTAGAGAACTAGTGGCTCAAGAAATTGGTGGGCGTACAAGTATGTATATGGATCAGCTGGGATATACTCAGAAGAAGGCAAATAGTCATGCCGTGAAAAGTGTTCATGGGTTAGGTAAGATACATGGAACATATAAAGAACTTGTAGAAACTCCTTTATACGAATTAGGAGGTAAGGTGTTAGACTATTTTATTAAGGTGTTAGACTATTTTATAGATGTAGTTTCTGATAAATGTAGGTCTTCAATTGGAGAAGAGGGCAGCGAGGTATTATATAGGAAGTTACACGCTATCCAAGATCTTGCATCCCCTTTTAAGCACCAGGAAATAGAAAATTTAACCC
>Ga0187833_10006035_pt1 | contig 11296 bp, 9 predicted proteins | sample ETNtaG_37_FD_167968 | JGI IMG/M metagenome (GOLD analysis project Ga0187833, IMG submission 167968) | Marine microbial and viral communities from oxygen minimum zone, Eastern Pacific Ocean - ETNP2014_SV_400_PacBio MetaG (Illumina Assembly) | ecosystem: Environmental > Aquatic > Marine > Hypoxic... | reverse complement strand
AATTATATAGATTTTTAATTTAATTAATAGTATTATTTTTAATATTTTTAACTTATTTTTCCATAAAACTTTACATTTGTAGAATTATATATTATTGACTACATGAAATTGCGCTGATTTTGGTCAAATTGCGAGCGCTTTATAAATCCGGCTAAAGCGATAATGGTTTTATATTTCCCCTTCGTTTCAGCCGGAGGTTTATATGAGAGAGATTTCATAAAAACCGGGTTTTTAAATTAACTTGTGCACCCGACATTTTAGTCAAAGCACTAAAAAAGGAGAAAAAAAATGACAAGAATATATAAAGCTAAATTGGATGTAGTAAATAAGACAATTGAACCACGGGAAGAGATTATAAAAGCAGACAATCTCACGCAAGCCAAATTGAATGCGCTGGCTTATTGTAATAATCAATTGACGAATAATGATCGACTTCAAAATATTGTAGATGTTAGCATTAGCGACAACATAAACAGCGTGGTTGAAATTAGAGAAAAAGATTTGATTAATGAGCGTGCTGGTACTCCTCAGAAGTATTAATGGATACAATAAAAAATGATTAATAATGAATGGATCTATCAAACAACGGTTGGAATGAATAAAAAGAAAAAAAAATCAAAAAATTTATCAAAACGTAATTATTCAATACAAGTGTTTGTAGTTAATTTTGTTATTATTGCTGCAATGGCATTGGTTATTATTTTAATCCTTTAAGTTAATAGGCATCAAAGAAAAATGGATTACTTTCCAATATTAATAAAACTAGCTGGGCGAAGAGTATTAGTTTGTGGCAGCAACGATGAAGCTGTATTTAAAATTAGGCTACTACTAAAATCATCAGCAGAAATTGTTGTGTTCGGCACACCAACTAATAGACGTATAACACGATGGTCGGAGGAAGGCTTAATTCAATATAATAATCGTTTAGTAGAAGATAGAGATTGTAATAATATTGCATTTGCTTATGTCACGTTGAAAAAAGGTTCAGAACGTAATGCAGCTCTACGAGTTTTATCCAAAAAAACAATACCCTATTGTGTAGTTGATGATAAGTTGCACTCAAATTTTATAACACCCTCAATTGTTGATCGTAATCCTGTGACGGTTGCGATAGGCAGTGAAGGAACCTCACCCGCATTGGTACGTTATATAAAGGCGCAAATCGAGAATATATTGCCACAACAAACAGGCCTTGTGGCACGTATCGTTGGTGCATTTCGTCCCCATGTTTATCGTTTGCCAGAAAGCCATACACGCCGTCATTTTTGGACTCGATTTTTTAACCAAGCTAAGTCACAGATTTTCTCTCAGTCAAGCGATCAAGACCTAGAAACGACACTCAAAAATAAATTGCATAATTTACTAAAAAGCGAAAAAAACTTTGAGATATCAAATTATCCAGTGCAGTTTGTTAGCGCCGGACCTGGAGATCCGGATCTGCTAACACGAAAAGCAGCTAATGCCTTGCACGATGGAGATATTATCTTATATGACAGATTGATTGCACCTGAAATTTTAGAGTTATGTCGACGCGAAGCAGACCTTATCGAAGTGGGTAAATCTGGTTTTGGATCTAGTTGGTCTCAAAATGATATAAACACTCTTTTGACATCAAAAGCTAAAGCTGGACAAAAAGTTGTCCGCCTAAAGTCTGGTGATGCTGGAGTTTTCAGCCGTCTGGATGAAGAAATTGCTGCACTTGATCAAGCTGGTTTACCGTTTGAGGTTATACCAGGAGTTACAACCGCAGCAGCAACAGCAGCGAATATGGGTGTTTCTTTAACTCGACGTGGACGTAATGGACATGTGCATTTATTAACTGGTTACGACATCGATGGATTTGCTGATCATGATTGGAGATCTCTAGCACTAGATGGTACGGTAGCAGCTATTTATATGGGAGTAAAAGCGATTTCCCATATACAAAACAAGCTGCTTAGACACGGAGCATCAAGCGACACACCGATTACAGTTGCTCAGAATGTAGGAAGAAAAAATGCTATCTGGGTGGCTTCTTACATATCGACACTTGTGAATGATTGTAGACATCACAACATTACAGGTCCAGCAATATTGATGTTGGGATTACACCCACATATTCAAAGAGTCTCTCTTCTCTCTAAGAAATCACAAAGTTCTAAGGATGTTTTTTTGTACAACGATTTGACTATTAATGAAATTTTACCACAGTTGGCAATTAAAAATGAAAAATCAGCAATAACAACTAAGAAAGTTTTATAGAATGAGAAAAATTTTAACCGCAAACTATTTACTTAGTGGAAAAGTAGTTTATCTGAATTCGGAAAAAAAATGGATTGAAAATTCGGTGAACGCTGATGTATTTGATAATCAAGAAGATGCTGATGATTCTCTAAAATTTGCAGAAACACAAATAAACAAACTACAAAGTGCATATTTAATTGATGTGATACTAACATCAGACGGCAAACTAAAACCCAAATCCAATCAAGAGCTGATCCGTGAAACTGGTCCAACAAACTACTTTCATGGTAAGCAAGCAGAAAAAGAAGCTTGGGTTTTTGTGCAAGGACTGGCATAATATAATGTACTCATATAACGATTTTGATAAAAATTTTGTGCGTCAGCGTGTGAATGAATTTAGAGGCCAGGTACAAAGAAGAATCGACGGTGTTTTGACAGAAGAAGAATTCTTACCACTTCGTCTTCAAAATGGTCTATACATGCAAGTTCATAGCTATATGTTAAGGGTTGCAATCCCATATGGCACTCTAAACAGTAAAAAGATGCGTCAATTGGCATTAATCTCTGAGAAATATGATAAAGGATATGGTCATTTCACAACTCGCCAAAATATTCAATATAATTGGATAAAACTGTCTGAAGTAGCTGATGTGTTGGCTGATTTAGCTGAAGTTGATATGCATGCTATCCAGACATCTGGTAATTGTATTCGTAATGTAACATCAGATCATTTTGCTGGTGCAGCTGTAGATGAGATTGAGGATCCGAGACCTGTAGCCGAATTGCTACGCCAATGGTCAACTGGACACCCGGAATATGCATTTCTACCACGTAAGTTTAAAATAGCTATTTCTGGATCATCACATGACAGAGCCGCCACTGCATTTCATGATATTGGCCTTTGTACTGTGAGAAATGATGATGGTGAAATAGGATACAAGATTTATATTGGAGGTGGATTAGGTAGAATGCCGCGTATTGGTCGTGTGTTATCTGAATTCATACCAAAAATACAACTGTTGAACTATGTAGATTCCATTATACATATCTATAATCGTTATGGTCGACGTGACAATATTCACAGAGCTCGAATAAAAATTCTGGTTGATGAACTTGGTCTTAATGAAGCAAGACGTCAAATTTATGAACATTATAATTCCATCAAAAACGAATCTCGACTACCTTCAGCAGATATTATTAAATATATCATGGATGAATTTTCTCCACCTGATTTTTCTACCGCAAAAGAACATAATCTAGAAAAGGATTTTATACGTTCTTTATCACTAAAGAATTGGGCGGAAACAAATCTTACGTCTCATCGTGATCCAAATCATGTAATAGTGTCTGTTTCCTTGAAAAAACCAGGTGCCACTCCAGGCGATGCATCTGCTAACCAAATGAGAGTTTTGGCAGATTTAGCTGAACAATATGCTTATGATGAACTGTGTGTCAGCCATGAGCAAAATATTATCTTACCGCACGTACCTAAACAACATGTTGTAAAGATTTACAACAAGTTAAATGAAGCGGATCTAGCAACATCAAATATTGGAATGGTATCCGACATTATTTCTTGTCCTGGAATGGATTATTGCAAACTTGCGACTGCAAGGTCAATTCCTATTGCAAAGCAAATTGCTAATCGTTTTTGTGAATTGAAAACTGAACGTGATATTGGTCCTTTGAAAATAAAAATATCAGGATGTATAAATGCGTGTGGACATCATCACGTAGGCCATATAGGTATTTTAGGGCTAGATAGAGGAGGTGTTGAAAATTATCAAATTACACTTGGTGGCGATGGAACAGAAGATGCTCACATTGGTGAGCGCACTGGACCAGGCTTTCCCGCAGACAAATTAATTGAGGCCATTGAAACAATTATTAACGTTTATTTAAATAGTAGAAAAAACCGAAATGAAACATTTTTAAATTTTTACCGACGTGTTGGTTTAAGTCCATTTAAGTTAGCTATTTATGGCTTGCCAGCCACTGCTTATTTTTAAATATTAAAATGCACGTTATGTCAGAATGGATAGTTATTACAAATAAAGGTTTTAGTAGCGATGATTGGATGGGCCGCACCGTTATTGAACCAACAAACATTTTATCAGGCAATATTGGAGAAGAACAATTAAAAAAAGTTCAGTTGAAATTAGGAAACGATTTTCAGGTTGAAACATTAAAGTCGTTTCTTCCTTATCTCAGTGCAATTTCAATAAATTTCCCTTCTGAAAAAGATGGCCGTGGTTTTAGCCTTGCTAGACGGTTACGACAGCTTGGTTATTTAGGAGTTTTACGAGCAACTGGTCATGTGACGGTTGATCATTACCGACATGCTACACAGTCAGGTTTTAATCAAATTGCTATTCCTACTAAACTTGCTAAACGAATGCCAGAATCTTACTGGAAGCAGCAGATAGATAGTTTTACTCCTAGTTATCAAGAAAAATTACAACCAGGTAGTACTACTTCATATTCATCAAATAACAATATTCTGATTAAAGAAACAAAAAAAATTCAAAATTTAAACCTAAATAACACAGGATTCGTTGGGGTAGTTGTTACAAAAATCATACATTGGACAGATTGGTTATTTTCATTTCGTGTTACAAGACCAAAAAATTTTCGTTTTCAATCAGGAGAATTTGTCATGATTGGTTTGTCTAGAAATAATGGCAAACCTTTATTACGCGCTTATTCTATTGCCAGTCCTAGTTGGGACGATGAACTTGAATTTTATTCTATCATAATTCCAGACGGACCATTAACATCTCAATTGCAACATATCAGTATAGGCGACAATCTTATTTTAAATCCTAAAGCAACAGGAACTTTAGTACTGGATTCACTACGTCCAGGCAAAAGGTTGTTTTTGTTTGCATCTGGCACAGGTATCGCACCTTTTATTTCGTTGATTAAGGATCCTGAAATCTATGAAAAATTTGAAAAAATTATTCTCCTTCATACTTGTCGTGGAGTAAAAGATCTTAATTATGGAAAAAACATTATAGAAACTATTGATAAAGATCCTTTGATTGGTGAATATGCTGAAAAGTTGTTATATTATCCAACAGTAACTAGAGAAGAGTTTCATACAAAAGGCAGAATAACTGAACTATTGAAGTCAGAAAAAATTTTTCAAGATCTACATTTAGCTCCAATTAGCCGTGATACAGATCGTGCCATGATTTGTGGATCCATGGGATTGAATAAAGATATTAAAGAATTTTTGGAGGTTTCTGGATTAAAAGAGGGAGCTAGGAACAGTCCTGCTGAATTCGTCTTGGAAAAAGCATTTGTGGGCTTGAATCCTATTGGCCTTGGTCAATCATTCTAACTATGAATAGATAAATTTTTATAATTTAAGAGAATGATGAGTGAGTTAGCTCCATTAAGAGAAGAGTTAAAAAAAATAAATGCCCATACAAAGAATAGCAAGTAAATTTTACAGTTTCCATATTTAATTATTTGAAGTTGTACTTAATAAAGAAAGCTGTGTAATTTTATTATCACCCAAATCATCGATTGGTTTAACCGGATACTCACCAGTAAAGTAGTGATCCGTTAATTGAGGATAAGTATTATTTCTTTTTTCAAATCCCATAGCTTTATAAAGTCCATTAATTGACAAAAATTTTAATGTTTTGGCATCTATATACTTACAGATTTCATCATTTGTTTTGTTTGCAGCCAATAACTCTTTTTTAGTTGGAGTATCAACTCCATAAAAGTCAGGATATCTTATTTCTGGACTTGCAATCCTAACATGAACTTCCTTTGCTCCTGCACTATAGAGCATTTTAACAATTTTAAAACTTGTTGTACCTCTAACAAGAGAATCATCAATTAAAATTATTTTTTTATTTTTTATAGAAGTTTGATTAGTATTTAATTTAAGCTTAACACCCAAACTTCTAATTTTTTGAGAAGGTTCAATAAAAGTTCTTCCAACATAATGATTTCTAATCAATCCTAATTCAAATTTTTTTTTTACATGTTGGCTATATCCTAAGGCTGCAGCAATTCCTGAATCCGGTACAGGAACAATTACATCAGCATCAACATTATCTTCTTTTGCAAGTTCTACACCAAAACTTTTTCTATATTCATAAGCTGATTTTCCATTAAGCAAGCTGTCTGGTCTCGAAAAATAAATATATTCAAAAACACAAGGTCTTGCTTTTTGTTCTGGAAATGGTTTGATACTATTTAATTTATCTTCTTCTATAAAAACAATTTCTCCATTTTCTACCTCTCTAATAAATTTTGCTCCAATTATATCTAAAGCACAAGTTTCTGATGAAAGAACATATGAATTTTTTAATTTTCCTATAACAAGAGGTCTTATTCCAAATGGATCTCTAACACCTATTAGTGTTTTTTGTGTTAGCATTACTAAAGCATATCCACCTTGAATTTGAAATAAGGCATCAATAATTTTATCAATAGTTTTAACTCTTTTTGATTTTGCAATTAGCTGAACAATAGTTTCAGTGTCTGATGTTGTGTGAAAAATTGCACCACCTTTAACAAGGTTTGATCTTAGTGTAATTGCATTAGTTAAATTACCGTTATGAGATACACCTATACCACCAGTATTTGTATCAGCAAAGAAGGGCTGTATATTTCTTAAAGTGGTACCACCTGTAGTACTATATCTATTGTGCCCTATAGCATAATTGCCTGTTAAATTTTTTAAAACTTTTTCCTTATTAAAATTATCTCCAACAAGGCCAAATCTTTTTTCTGAATGATATTTTTTTCCATCAAAAGCTACTATTCCACATCCTTCCTGACCTCTATGTTGTAAAGCATGTAATCCTAAAGCGGTAAGAGCAGAGGCGTCACCATTATTAGCAATCCCAAATACACCACATTCTTCTTTGAGTTTTGGATTATAATTCTTGAATTTTTTCTTTAGTATCTTCATAATTTTTTTCATTAGGGAATTCTTTGATTAAGTAATTACTACCTTTTTCTACATATGAAAAGGTTAAGGAATCATCTAGTTTCATTGGCCATTTACTGTGATTGTAAACAATACTCACGGTTGAAAAAATACAAACACTTATAATGTAGCCTCTAAGAAAGCCAAAAAAGAATCCAAATATAGTATCTAAGCTTCCAAGTCCTGAGTAACTTACCGCTTTACCGATTCCCTTATTAATCAACAATATAACAAATATTACAGCAGTAAAAATTCCAATACCCAAAGCTATATCTAAAACATATTCATTATCAATTAAGTCCTTTGTATAGGGTTTGAATTTTGGAAAAAGAATTAAGGTAATCACATAAGCCAAAAGCCATTTTGATGCAGCCAATATACTTAATATAAAACCTTTTCTTGAACATTTAATTAATGAGAGAATTGTTATTACTAAATAGATAAGATCAAAAATTGAAATAGCTTCAAAGAAATTATTTAGAGAAACAAGCATAAACTAAATATTTTTAAATGGTTTAATAATTAATATTAAAGAAGGAAGAAGAGTTAACACAGATATCATAGCTAGCAACATGGCTAAGCCTGTAAATATTCCAAAGTAAATTGTAGGAATAAAATTAGATAAAATTAAAATTGAAAATCCAAACACGATGGTAATAGAGGTGTTTAAAATTGCTATACCAACTGTAGAGTGACATAGTCTTAAAGTTTTTTCATAATTTTCATTTTGTGCAAATTCTTCTTTAAATCTATAAATATAATGAATACTATTATCAACAGCTATACCAATAGTGATTGCAGCAATCGTTATTGTCATCATATCTAATGGAATTTTAAGCAATCCTATAATTCCCAATATAAAAAAAGCAGCAATAAAATTAGGCACAACTCCAATTAAAGAAAGTTTAAAATTTTTAAATAAAATTAAAAACATTAATAATATTCCAATCATCACAAAACTTAAAGTAAGAATTTGAGATTTAAATAAACTCTGCAAAAGATTATTAAATAAAATCAAAACTCCTGTTAATCTATATTCATCTTCTTCAAGGCCTATTTGATTTTTTAATTCAAAATTAATTTTTTTAATTAAATCATTTCTTCTAAGCTCCTTTTCAGAATCTTGAATTCTAAGACTTATTCTTGCTTCATTATCTTTAATTGATATATAAGGATCTATAATTTCTTTTTTTATTGAATCTGGTATTTTTGTATACAAAACTCCCATTTCTAAAGTTTCAAACGGTTTATTATTATTTAATTGAGTTGCAACTTCTAAAATAGAGGAAAAAGATAATACTTTACCCACAAAAGGTAAACTATCTAAATAATTATGCACATTTTTAATTTTTTCCATCTTATCTTTTGTAAACCAATATTTTCCGTCATCCTGATTTTCTTCGTCTTCCCAATCTTTAAATTCATCATCTTCTTTAGTTTCTAATTTTTTAGCTTTTTGGAATTTTAAAATTACATCAAAAGGAGTGGTGCCTCCTAATTTTTCATCTATAAGCTTCATTCCTTTATAGATTTCTGTTTTTTTACTAAAATAATTAATAAAGCTGTTTTCTACTTCAAGACGTGTAATACCTAATATACTTGCGCCGATAATAATTATAGTTGTTATTAAGATGATCGGTTTGTTTTTTATAGAGAGGTTTGCAAAAAATCCAGTAATCTTTGAATTAGTTTGTTCTTCTACATTTACTTCTGCTGTAGATAAAAGATTTAATAGTGATGGCAATAATGTAAATGTTATTAAAAAAGATGTAATTAAACCTAATGTCATCATCCATCCAAAATCTATAATTGGTTTTATTTCACTCAAAATTAGTGACAGAAAGGCACAAATAGTAGTCAAAACAGTATAAATTATAGGCCAAAACATTTTCTTTGTAGTCATAAAGATTAATTCTGAATTTTTTAAACTTGAATTATTTTTTTTAAGTTGAAGAAAACGAGTGCTCATATGGATATTCATTGCCATTGTTAAAATTAACATTAAGGCAATAAAGTTCGATGAAATTACAGTTACTTTCCAACCTAACAAACCTAAAAGCCCAGTCATTATTAATACTGAAAAGAAACAACTGCTTAGAGGAAGAATAATCCAAATTATTTTTCTAAATACAAACCAAAGTGTGACAACAATAAATAATAAAACACCAATACCAAAAACAACAATATCATTCTTAATAAAAGACATCATGTCATCAGCAATCATGGGTATGCCACCTAAGAAAATATTTCCAATTTCATCATATGATTTAATTACTTCCCTAATCTCAAGAATATTTTGATGATTTTGCTTTTTTCTAAAGTCTTTATGTTTTTCTAATTCTTTTTTATTTTTTATTAGTTTTATTTTTTCATCGGTTTTAATATTAACTATTATTCCTGTCGTATTTCCATCTTCACTAATAACAAAGTTTTTAAATACAGGGCTATTTAAAATTTCTTTAAAACCTCTTTCTTTATCAACATTTTTATTTTTTAATGTTTTAAAATTTTGTATCCTTTCAGTTATCGGTTCATCAGAATTATTTAATAAAGGAACATCTAATAATGTAATAACACTATGCACCCATTCTAAACTTTGAATTTTATATTTTAAGCTAAGTAAATTATTTAATGAACTTTCTGAAATCATAGGTTCATCTGGAGTATAAGTTAAAATTAAAAACTCTTTAGATCCATACCTATCAGTAACTTCTCTTAAATATTTTAAATCAGGGTCATTTTCTAATAAAAGAGTATCTGATGATGCATCTAGCTTAAAATCTTTAGAAAAAAAACCAAAACCAATAAGAAAAACAAATAATAGTAAGAGAGTTAGTTTAGGTTTTTCAATTATATTTTTTTGATAAAAAAGTGATACCATTTATCACTCACTTATATATTCTAAATTAGTTATTTTGAAGATCTTTAAATTTAGTAAACATTGCTTCAAATTCAAGCATTATGTTACCAGTAGGTCCATGTCTTTGTTTGCTAATCATAATTTCTGCTAAATTTGAAACTTCACTCATTTTTGCCTGCCATTCAGCATGTTCAACAGTTGCTGGTCTTGGTTCTTTTCTTTCTAAATAATATGCTTCTCTATAAACAAACATCACAACATCTGCATCTTGCTCAATAGATCCAGATTCTCTTAAATCTGAAAGTTGAGGTTTATTATTATCTCTTAGCTCAACAGCCCTTGAAAGTTGAGATAGTGCAAGAACTGGCACCGAAAGTTCTTTTGCAAGAGCTTTTAAACCTCGAGTAATTTCTGAAATTTCTTGAACTCTTCCCTCTTTAAAATTTGCTGCCTTCATTAACTGAATATAATCAACTACAACCATATCTAGACCGTAAAGTCTTTTTATACGTCTTGCTCTATTACTTAATGCAGCAATACTAATTGCTGGTGTTTCATCAATATAAAGCGGAAGTTCAGAAATATTTTTTGAAGTTTCTATAAATTTATCAAACTGCTCCTCGGAGATTCTACCCCGTCTAATATCATTTGATTTAATTCTAGATTGTTCTGCTAAAATTCTAGTTGAAAGTTGTTCTGACGACATTTCAAGAGAAAAAAAAGCTATTGAAGATTTTCTTCCGTCATTTTGAATTTTTTTTGCTGCATTAAAGGCAATGTTTGTTGCTAGAGCAGTTTTACCCATTGAAGGTCTTCCAGCAATTATTAATAAATCTGATTTATGCATTCCACCTAATCTATCATCAAGATCAGTTAACCCCGAAGGAACACCAACAATACCTTCTTCATTTTTGTAAGCACTTGATGCCATTTCTATAGTCATCTTCATTGCTTCATCAAATTTAACAATTGAAGAGCTAAAAGATCCTTTTTCCGCTAAGTCAAATAGAGATTTTTCAAAATTTTCTATTATAGATTGACCGTCATGATCCAGGTCATTAAGTTTTGCTGTATCAATTATATTTTCAGAAATTTTTATAAGTTCACGTTTAACAAATAAATCATAAATTAATTTAGAATATTCTATTGCTTGCCTTGAAGAGGTGGAAAATTTTGTGATTTTAACTAAATAATCTGGTACATTTAATTCATCTTTTTCATTTTCAAAGTAATTTTTTAATGTAATTGGGTTAGCCAAC
>Ga0187833_10006032_pt1 | contig 11298 bp, 9 predicted proteins | sample ETNtaG_37_FD_167968 | JGI IMG/M metagenome (GOLD analysis project Ga0187833, IMG submission 167968) | Marine microbial and viral communities from oxygen minimum zone, Eastern Pacific Ocean - ETNP2014_SV_400_PacBio MetaG (Illumina Assembly) | ecosystem: Environmental > Aquatic > Marine > Hypoxic... | reverse complement strand
TATATTTCCAAGCTTTTTCTAACAATTGATCAATATCTGCTTTCCCATTTTTTATATTCTGAATTAAAATAGATAATTCCTCAGGATTAACTTTTACCCCTGAATTGTACTGCTTATTAACTATTGTTCCAGAAATTCCACACATAACTAATTCAACTTAGCATTTTCATCCCATCAGCAAGTTTTATGGTAGGTTCCCACTGAAGAAGTTTTTTTACTTTTTTGCCGGACATACACATATGTTTAATATCACCATTTCTTTCTTGTACTATGACAGGAGGCTTATTGTAATTCAAAACACTAGATAAATAATAAAACAAGTCCCACAATGTATTTTGAATGCCAGAACCCACTGGAATGATCTCATAATACTTTAAGGATTTTTCAAGTAATATTGTAAAAACTTTTGTTATATCATTAACATGTACCCAATCTCGGGTTTGTTGCCCGTCACCAAAAAATGTTACATCTTCATTCTTACTCATTAAATCATGGAATATTGCAACAACACCACCTTCTAAATCAGGTCTCTGGCGAGGACCATATACATTTGGTAATCTGAAAATAATTATTTCCATGTCTCCACCACTTTTATACTTAGCATATTGTTCAAATGCTAATTTAGATAAACCATATGGACTAATTGGATTAAGGGAATGATTTTCATCTACTGGTTGATAAATGGGAGTACCATAAACCGCACTTGTAGAAGCAAATATTAATTTTTTTATATCTGCATCAACGCAAACATCCAGAATAGCAATTGAAGCAAATTGATTAACATTATAGCATTGTATTGGATCATTAATTGATAATCTTACATCAGATAGGGCTGCCAAATGATAAACTACCTTTATATTATTATCTTTAATTATTTTAAACAATTTTTCATTATCTGTGATATAATCTCTAATATCATGAAATAAATAATTGGCCATGGAATTTAAATTAGACTCTTGGCCTGTTGACATATTGTCAATAACAAACACTTTATGGTTTGCTAATATTAATTTATCTACAAGATTGCTCCCAATAAAACCACCACCACCTGTAACTAAAATATTGGCCATATTATAAACTATACACTATTCAGTAATATATAGTTTAACCATAAATAAATGATTATTACTTCAATGCGCTTTTTCATTTTACTGAATATTGGACTATTATTTTAGTTAACAGCCTTATCATATTTCTTTTTTAACATTTCTTTTTCCGCAATACTTACCGACAATCCTCTTTTTTGCTTAATCATTTCAACCATTATAAGAAATTTTTCAAATATATATTTTTCTTCCTTGCCATTAATAAACCAAGTAAATGGTGGTAAATACTTTGGAGGATAATTATTTACAGAAACTATATTGCAAGCTATATCAATGACTGTCCCCGTATTCAAATAGGTGCCAATCGCAGTTTTAGTATGATCGCCGATAAAACATCCTATTTTATTACTATTTGTATTCACGAAGGAATTATTAACAGATATTATAATGTTACTATAATTGTTTTTTAGATTACTATTGGTTGTACCAGCACCCAGATTAACCCATTCACCAATATATGAATTACCAATATATCCATAATGTATCTTATTTGTATTACCGTGAAAAATAGATTGCGATATTTCACCACCAATTTTTGAAAATGGTCCAATGGTGGTACCACCTTTAATTTGGGTATTAGGTCTTATTTCAGAATTTTTTCCAATAAATAAAGGTCCTTCTAAACAACAAAATGAATTTATCTCGACATTTTTTTCAATAATAATTTCACCATTAGTGGCATCAAATATTGTGTAGGGACTCAACTTGACATTTTCGCCAATAAATATTTTATCCTTTTCAATAAGAGTTAATTTGCTTGCCCTTGGGAGTTTTTTGCCCAAATTATAAAATTGACTATCCAGTTTAATTTGTGATGGATTATATTCTACTGCATCCCATAAATACTTAATTATAGGACTTGATAATCTATCATTAGTGTTGGACGAAGTATCCAATTGTGATTTTAATAGGCCTCCATCATTTAGCCAATTTTGTCCTTCATGTTTGTTTAAATTAGCTGCAATTATTTTATTTTCATTTTTATAAATTTTATATTTATTACAGATTACATTTTGTATATCGGTTTTTGACCAAAGGACATTACCTAAAAGCCATATGCCTTCTTTTAAATTTGAAGGGTTAACATCATAATTTGGATAGTTTTCTTTTGTAATCTTGGAAAGCTCCTCCCTGACAAATAAATTAATTTCTGCTTTGGGGAAATAATTACATATTCTTTCCAGACATTTAAAAATACCACAATAAATATCAAAGGTGGGTTTAGTTCTAGTTATCGGTGCTAAGTTAGATGTGCCTGTATCTTCGTAGATATAGAAATGCATAGTTTTAATTTATCAGTGTGAGAAGATTATTATTAATAAGGGGAAAGCTTATCTTAGTACTGACTACATTAACGATAATAAATATTATCATAAATAAAATGGATAATAATCACGTAAATATTCCCTCAATGCCACCATCCAATCACGCATAATGTTTAACCCTAGATCATCCAGTCTTTTATTTATGAGACGTTCACAATCAGGCCGCTCGGCAAAATATTCTTTGGCAAAATAATTTGAATCAACTTCTTTGATTTTTATTTCACCTCCTTGATCAAGTAATTGCACTAATTCAGATGCAACTTCCAAACGGCTTGTTAAACCACCGCAGACCATATTGAACAGACCCCGCTGTTCCTTTTCAATCAGTAATTTTACATTTGCCGCAAAATCGTGGGTATAGGTAGGGGTGCCCAGTTTGTCATTAACAATGTGCAATTCTTTCTTACCAGACTGTAGTTGTTTCATTATTTTTTGAATAAATTTCTTATCTTTTTTCGGTCCCCCGCCCATCATCCAACCGGCACGACAAATCAGGTAATCCCTAGAATTTTCAATGACATATTGTTCACCCAGAAACTTGGACCTGGCGTAATGGCCGATGGGATTAGGCTTGCCCGATTCATCATAGACATCTTTCTTGCCGTCAAAAATGCCTGCGGTGCTAATGTATAGCATGGGTATGGAAAGTTCCTTGGCAATATGTACAGCATGCTTTACGGATTCAGTGTTGGTTTCGTAAGTTTCTTTTTTGTGTAATTCACAGTATTCAAGATCGGTATAGGCTCCAAGGTGGAAAAGCCAATCGGGTTTAAAATCTTTTACATCTTTTTCATATAATTCATAATCTCTAAAATCAAGAAAAGAAAGCCAATTGTCATTTATATCAATATCAGTACATTTTAAATCATTTTCGTTCTTAAAAATTTTGTAAAAAGCCTCACCAAGCATCCCACCACAACCAGCAATATAAATTTTGGGAATAATTTACTCCTGAATCTTTTTTAAATTTGTAAGAATTTCATCACACTATCTTTTGACACCGATTCAAAATAATTTTTTTGAACATCCATCGCAATTTTATTAAATTTTCTTATTCTATTATTATCAACTGTTAATACTAATTTTTTCAAGGCTAAATTAAATTGCTCAACAGAATAGCAAAGCTCCCAGATATACCTAGGGATAGCATTAGGAATTGGATTCTGAGTAACATTATTCCTACTTCCTACAATAATAACTGGGACACTATATATAATAGATTCTACACAGGTACTTGAAGAGTTACTAACAACAATATCTACTTTTTCAATAAGTGAAGAAAACGATTTTGAACTAATTTCATATTTTTTATCCCAGTCTTTTATTAAATACTCTATTTCATTTATTTTTAAAACTGGATGATAATTAATTATAATTTTTTCAATATTATTATCCTTGTAATTTAAAGCTTCATTCAACATTAAGATTATGTCTCGAGCATAATCTTTATTTACTGGCAAAGCAGCAAGTATAATTACATTATTTATAATCTTATCGAGATAAGTCTTTTCTCCAAAATCAATAATTTTGTTTCTAAAAGCTGGAGCTGTAATAACTTTTAAAGAAGAACAATACTTGCGTATATCACTTTGTAATCCCGAGCCTATTACAGCAATTTTGTCAGGTATTACACCATACGAACACTCAGCTTTTGTTGGCCGATGGTGAAAATAAAATTCATTTGAAACTATATAACCTGCATATCCAATACTTCTACTACTAGGATAGTAATCACTTTTCCCTTTATTAAACCCTCTATCAACTACCTGATTTTCGAACCAGTCAATAATAAGTTTTAATTTTACTTTTGAGAGTTTCATCCGCCTAAAAAATAAATAATTTAGTATCCCCTGGAATGAGGCTGGATTTGCAAGATTTTTATATATATCACTTTTGAGAATTGCCGTTATTTTATAACCATTAAAATAATAATGGCCAATTTTATTATTTAGTATCCTTAATGGACTTAAAATAGCATATAGATAGTCACTAAATTTTAAATAATCAAAATTAAATATAAATTGTTTTTTTGTTGCTTTGAGTGGGGCTATAAATTTTGGAATATGACTTCCAGATGTAAATATCGGAGTGTAGTAACACCTCTTTTTTATATCATTTGGCAGATAATTAATCATATCACCGTAATAACGATCAATATATTTTCCGTTTGATATCATAGAAGGTATTATAAAAGTATCCAATAGGATTATTCCTTCTTTATTATAATCTTTAATTATCCTATTTTTATCTTTACTTGTAATCATATATACTGATGTAATAAAATTCTTCATAATATCTTTGATTGGTATTAAATAATTTATTGCTGACTTCCAAATACTCTCAGAAGAAATGATAATAATATCCAAATCATTTTTTTTACAATAATGTTTAAAAACCGATTTTTGTGATCTATTACATACTATGACTTTTTTTATTCTTCTCATCAAAAGGATTCTTTTAAGAAACTCTAAATAGCATAAATCAATAAAAATATTTGAAAAATAATTATTTCTACTAAACAAGCTATTTACCAGCCAGTCAATGTTACAATCTATATCATCATACAAACGGTCAAGCAATGCATGAAAATCTTCTTTTAAATCAATACTAATATCATTAAACAGCTTGTTCTCTTCTAATGATAAATTATTTAAATCAACTGTCATTAATTATTTAAATAAAAATTTATGATTAATAAAAATGAAAAGATAAAACATCAGAAATGAGGTATTTAATTTATTGGATACTTAACTGTTTTTTCCATTGCTGCGGCTTCGAAATCTTCGTCTTTTTCATCAAAAAACAAATCAACAAACTCATTTTTTAATTTGTTATATATTCTATTGCCTTCAGTTGTGTCTTCTTCAGCCATTTTAATTTCTGGCCAGCGTGTACGTGGAAATTTAACGTACATATTAAATGTTTTCACTATTTTACCGATTTCTGAACGTGGAAACTGTGGCATATCTAACGGGTTCTCATCTATCCTTGCAACCAATGATTTTGAAATATCCTCATATTTTAATAATCCTAATTTCTCACATTCTGATCTTAAAGGAGTACCATGAAATGGTGTATATGCATATGCATTTCTGTCATGGGAGTTAATTTTTCGATTGAATTCAATTGTATCAAATGCCAATTCTCTTGTCTCATGAGGAAAACCAATAATGTTGTTTACACTAAAAGGAATATCCGAATCTTCAAAAATAGCAAAATTTTTCAACATTAATTCATTAGACACAGTCCTTTTAAGCCTTTCCCTTCTAAATTTTTCATTACCGTGTTCAATGCCGAATGAGATTCGTGCACAACCTATTTCTTTTAAGAGTTTTACTCTATCTTCTTTGATCGTTTCTATCCTGGTCTGACACCAAAAAGGCAGGCCAATATCTTGATAGATTTCCGCAAATTGCTCAAATTCACCTTTTTTCCAAGTAAAAAAGGTGTCTGCCCAGAAATAAAGATATTCGGCTCCCATCTCTTCCTTAAAAAACATCAACTCTTTTTGCATATTCTCAAATGATTTTCTTCGAATGTATGATTCGCCAGTCTCTTTTCTATACATTGCTTCCTGTGATGGTGAATTACAAAAAGCACATTTGAATGGACATCCTCGAAAAGTTTCAACTGGAAACATACGGTAAACTTTTCCACCCATGGGTCGGTAGAATCTAGCTTCTTCAAATATAGACATGTCAATCATAGGATTTTCATCCATATCAACTAACTTTGTAGGGTTGGTCCTGATGCTACCATCTTTTTTCTTGATCCAAAGGTTACATATATCATTATAACTTTTGCCTGTTCTCATCCGTTTGCATAAAGATTTTAAGGCATCTTCACCTTCACCTTTGCAGACTATATCAATTTCATCGAAACTTAGAGCTAAGTCCGGGGCGAACGTAGCAAAGACACCACCCAGAATTGTCGGGATTTTATACCTTCTAACTTTTTTCAATAAAGCTATACCTAATTCGAACATATCTTCTGTACAGGACATCGCCAATAAATCAGGACTGAAAGATTCTACCTTTTTCTTGAAATCATCGAATACATTTGTTGTTTTAAGAGTTATTTCATTCGGCATTTTATAAGGACGTGCCATTAGTTTTTCTGTCTTGATATTATCCGAATCAATTTCAGCACTATTGCTTTCATCAAGTTTTTCATAGTAGGTCGTATCAAATAGTTCAACATCATTGCCATCTTCTTTCAGAATTGATGATAACAAACCTATAGCTGGAGGCAACATATTCATGCCTCTTTGATTCGGGTAAATTAGCAGTACTTTAAAATCCACTATAAAGATCCTCCATATTTTTTAAATATTGAATCGGAAATCATTGCGTTTCTTACATTATCCAAATCTTCTTCTGTGTCAACACTTACAGCATCGCTATCAACTCGCACAGCCCGAATTTTGTATCCTTTTTCCAGAATACGCAGATACTCATTAAATTCTATCCTCTCCAGCTTACCTTTCTCCCAGCCAGCATACCGCAACAGAAAATCTTTTCTAAAGGGCACGATATGATAGGCCTTCAATAATGGAGGATTGTCTACTCTTGCGTCTGATGGAATATCTGCTCGAGAAAAATACATAACATCATCGTATTCATTTAGAACAACCTTAATATCTGAAGGCGAAAGACGTTTTTCGTACGGGTTTACTAGGATAGAAACATTTAAGTCTGGATTTTCATATAGCGCATCCACGGCCTTATCGATATAAGTTGGATTTACCAGTGCTTCATCTCCCTGTACATTCACAACAATATCAGCATCTATATTATTAGCCGCTTCAACAATTCTCTCTGTCCCATTTTCATGGTGTGAAGAAGTCATAATAACTTTCCCACCATATTGTTCCACAACCTGGCGAATTTTTTCATTGTCCGTGGCCACAAAAACTTCATCCAAGGATTCGGCGAATTCACAACGCTTGAAAACATGTACTATCATTGGTAAACCACAAATATCCAATAACGCTTTACCAGGGAGTCTTGAAGATTCAAGACGAGCGGGAATGATTGCTATTGTTCTAAGTTTTTTCAAATAAAAAGCTATACTTCACTTTCAAACCATTCTACAATATCATTTACAGGACGATAGAGAATGTCAGAATCAACATTGTAGGTTATAAATTTAATTCCCATATCCATCAACCGTTTCACATCATCCTTCGATTGCGGAACAAAGCCACCAGCACATTTTCCACCAGATACTACTTTATTAACAGCAGACTCTATGACAGATACAACTTTTTTATTACTCACTTCACCTGGCACTCCTAGATCTTGAGATAAATCATAGGCACCAAAATATATAATATCAAGATCTTCAACATCTAGTATTTCATCAAGTTGATTAATTCCGTTTATACTTTCAATAATTATACCAGTAACTGTAAAAGCGTTTGCTTTTTCTGTATACATATTGATGTTATCATTAGTAAAACCACCAGCCTTCGAAAATGGCGTAAACCCCCGTGTACCTTTAGGATAATACTTTGCTGAAGATACAAAACTTAATGCCTCCTTGCTGCTTCCCACTCCAGGTACCATAATCCCATGTGCTCCTTGATCAAGTGCCTGCAAGGAAATCCAAGCTGAATTGGAAGGCACTCTTACAATAGGAGAACAGTCATATTTTTCACAAGCATTTACGTATTGATATATGTTAGAAATATCAAATGGCCCATGTTCGAAATCAATAATTAAAAAATCGAAACCAGCCCTAGCTAAAACTTCTGAAACCAGTGGTGAACCTAAAGTATTCCATGTGCCAATTACAGGTTTCCCAGATTTGATCTTTTTTTTCAATGAACAAGTTTTAAGCATATTAGCTCCTTATTTCTATACTTTCAAAGTTCTGGGCAATAACACATCCATATGGTTCAAACGTTTGTCTAGAGGAAAGACCAGTTAATACCCCAATATTTTTTTGTATCCCAGCATTAAGCCCCATCTGTATATCAACAGGGTGGTCACCTATAACTACGACTTTTTCTTTTGAATAATTACCGTTTTTTAAAGCTATTTCAGCCAGATCTGCTGCGGGCTTTGTATTTTGTGCAGCATCACCACCTATGATTGACTTAAAATACTTATCAATTTTTAATGCAGTCATTGCTCTACGAGTTCGTTCAGTGATATCCGTACTTATCACTGAAAGGTGAACATTGTGTAAATTAGCATTTTCTAGAAACTTTTTTACACCTGGCAACAACCGTAATAAAGGTAACAGATCTTTAGCAGTTGTTTGATCCACCTCCTGGAATAGCATTTCCATCTCTTCATCTGATACTGAAATGCCCTTAGTACGTACAACATCTGCTGCAACCTTTACTATAAACCACCTGGGTTTCACGCCTACAGGACCTTCTGGTTTCATCTTCCCTGAGATAAGATCTACACCCATCGCATCTATTAAACGATTTTCTATAGAAGAACGTTCTTGTGAATGACGGAACCATTTTTCACCAATTTTTTCAGCACGTAAACGAATCATAGATGCCCAGTAATGATGGATATCAATTAAGGTACCATCTTTATCAAGCATTATCAGTTGTGGATTATCTAGAAATAAGTTTCCGCCTACCAGTAATTTCATTGTTACCCAATGTTTTGATAAATCAATTCTTCGGCTACCGTTACGGCTTTTGCAAGTGAATTGTAATCTGACTCAAAGTTATCATTCTCTAAATATTGCTTTACTATTTTTCTTGCATGTGTACCAATAGAAATACCGCTATAAGGTATATTGCATAACCTTGCCATTTCACCTGTTTTACCATTTGTGCCTCCGGACAGTAATATTGGAAGATGCTTATAACCCTTTTCTTTTTTGATTAAATCCTTGTTGATTATATCAGCAATCGCAATAGCCTGAAGAGTTGTGTTAAAATCATCGGTGCCTCCACTCATGGGGACTCCATCAGCTTGAATTATCAGCCTGTCTCCTGCAATCTCTTTTGCTTGTTTAATCCGGTTAATCAATCCATAATTCGATAAATGAAAGCGATCAAGACACATTGAAATGAAGTTATTCGGCTGACATTTGCTTACAATTTCCCATTCCTTTAATATCATATCATCATCTGGTATGGCAGCATGCAGTTCTATATTTTCTGCACCGGTTTCAATACACACTGGTAATATTTCTTCAAGTAATTTCTCATTATGCTCATATCTAACAGCAGCTATTTTAGGTGGGCAAGCAGCCTCACAATGGCCACAACCAATACATAATTCCCTGATAATGTTGTAATCATCGGGGATAGCATCTGTTGGACAGGCTGGCACACAAAGACCGCATTCAACACAATCATCAACTATATAAGCTTTCCTCACATGATGATCACCTGACATACCAACACTAACAGTAATAAATGGTTTAATTTCTATTTTCTTATTCAATTTTTGCGCCAATTCATAAGCTTGCTCAATACCTTGAAGGCAAGCTTTTACAATCTCTGGAGTTGCTGATACATCAAAACCATTGCAACCAGCGAGAGTATAAATTAACGAAAGTCTATAGACTTCTTTTGCATTCTCATTTCCCGCTCCACATACAAGTTTAAAATATTTAGATTTTGAAAGAAGTTCACTTAATTCTTTATAACGGTTCATTACAACCCCTTATATTTTTAACACTAAATAAACTAAATTCATATTTAAAACAAAATGACCACCAATAATTCATCAACAAAAGTGATTTAGAATAAATGTATTTAATCAATGTTTTCCAGGGTAATCAAAAAATACCTATGATTAATTATTAATCAAGGATAGGTGCAAAAATTGAACTTTGGTGGATCCGATAAGTGGTTGGTGTTAATGAAACAATAGGCACACTACGCTTTTGTTTCATATATAAGTCAAATATTTTGTTCATCTCTATTTGCCTAGGATCATCAGAAGTGTAACCATCAAAACCGACTAAAGAAATCATCTTTGCGCCAGCTTGACTTGCAATAGCCAATGCATAGCAAATTGTATAGGGCAAATGCAATTTACAGCCTGTTGGATGAAATTCAAATGTATCGGGTTTTACAGACAAGCCATAATCAAAAATCTCTAAATTTTCGATGTATTTATCAATCAATTTTCCAAGTCTAGTCATTGGGAGAACTATTGGATGATCTAACTGTCCATACTGTAATACATCAAAAATTGCACGCGCTTCCAAGGAAACCACGCTTGCAGTTACTAATGAGGGCGGCGTTGATTTATTAACATTTAATTCCAAGACGGCAGGCTTATGATTTTCTATGTAATTAATTATACCTTCATTATAATGTTTAGTATTAGGACCTGCTCCAATTATTAAAACCTCCCGATCTGCTAACCACCCGGTTGCATCCCAGGTACCAGTGGATATATTTCCCCCCTCATAGACACTAATTTGCGCAGCATTTAATGCTTCTACACTATAGTTAGACGAGTTTATCGATTGTCCAGATAGAAAATGTATTTCTTTGCTACAAAGATTTTTCAGTATATCGAGAACCTGCCGTTTTTGATAGCGAATATCGCTTAATAGTGTCTGGACGAAAGTAGGATGGATATTATTGTTGGATGCAAAATGATAATAAATATTTGAGCCCCAATTATATATATTTTTATACTGAGTAAAATCTTCAACAGATTCCTGTAATAATGTAGCATCACCTGCATGCTTATCGTTTAAGTTCATTTCCATAACCAGGCTTTCAGTGGATACATTTCCCGCACCACGGCCCATACCGGTGACGGTGCCATCACACCAGGTTACACCATTGTGCACAGCAGTCATTGAATTGATCAATGCCAGGTTTTTATTGTTGTGCGTATGAATACCCAATGGGCCCGGCCAACTTTTTT
>Ga0187833_10006031_pt1 | contig 11298 bp, 8 predicted proteins | sample ETNtaG_37_FD_167968 | JGI IMG/M metagenome (GOLD analysis project Ga0187833, IMG submission 167968) | Marine microbial and viral communities from oxygen minimum zone, Eastern Pacific Ocean - ETNP2014_SV_400_PacBio MetaG (Illumina Assembly) | ecosystem: Environmental > Aquatic > Marine > Hypoxic... | reverse complement strand
CAGATGGATACTCAGAAGTGGTGAAACAGGTGATTGAATCTGAATCACCCCAAACCATCGTGATTGGGCACTCCTATCAAACACGGGATTTCATGCCCCGTGTCAGTGCTAAACTGGATATTCCCTTTATTCCGGATATTATTTCTATGGATGATGGGATTGTAAAACAAGTATTGAATGCAAAATTAAATGCGTTAGTAACAACCTCCGCAGATCAAGTAATCCTTAGTTTTCAGTCTGCAACTTTTAGCGAAGAAGCCATGGTCACAGGTTCTTGTTTAACCCGTTCTATTGAAGTAAATCTTGATTCATCTATTGTTAGAAGCGAAGCTGAAGACCCTTTCCAGGAAGATGCAGGCGACGTGGATTTGGAAAGTGCAGAACTTATTGTTTCCATCGGTCGCGGTATCGAAAAAGAAGAAAATATTCAGATAGCTTTTGACTTGGCAAAAGCACTTGGAGCGGAAGTATCTGCTAGCCGACCAGTGGTAGATTCCGGTTGGGTAGAACCGTTCCGCCAGGTTGGGAGTTCTGGACAAAATGTATCACCCAAACTCTATTTTTCATTGGGAATTTCTGGAGCAATTCAGCATGTTGTGGGCATGAAAGGATCCAAAAATATTATCGCTATTAATAAAGACCCGGATGCACCGATCTTTGAAATTGCAGATTATGCTGTTGTGGGTGATGTATTGGAAATTGTCCCCAAGCTAATTGAAGCGCTTCATAACTAACTTCACAACTGATGTCACCAGCTCATTTCTCTATTATTGAGAAAGTAATTCTCGCCGGATTAACCCTGATAGCGCTTGGTTCATTTAGTTATGAGGTTTTAAGGCGGGTTTTTATTGTACAAAAAGGGTTGGGCTCATTTCCTTTTGATCGCTTTGGAGAGCGTTTGTTTCGGGTCTTTCGGGAAGTTCTACTCCACGAAAAAGTGATTCGGGAACGTCCTTTTCCCGGATTAATGCATGCATTAGTATTTTGGGGATTTATGGTATTTGGCTTGGTGACCATCGACCATTTTGCCATTGGATTTTATAAGCCATTCATGTCTGATGCAGTCCACCATGCTTATTCCAAAATTGTAATTCCATTTGCAGTTTTTGTTATCTTTGGAATCCTATCATTAACGTACCGAAGATTCATTAATCGTCCAAAAGCACTGGGGAAAACTTCTCTTACTTCCGGACTAGTTGCTGTATTTATCGTCGTTTTGATGGCGACTTATATTTACGGTGAGACAGACCTATCACCATTTGTATGGAAAATAAATTGGTGGACCCACAGTATATTAATTCTGGCTTTTCTCTTCCTGATCCCTCGCAGCAAACATCTTCATTTAGTATTGGCTCCATTTAATATTTTTTTCCGGTCATTCCAGCAACCAGATCATACACCAGTTCATATTGACTTGGAAGGCGATGAAGATGAATTGGATACCATGCTAAATGATTTGACAAAGCTGACGAAAAACCAGGCATTGGATATTTTTTCATGTGTGGAATGTGGTCGCTGTACGGATGTGTGTCCCGCAAATCGCGGAGGCGGAATTTTGGATCCAAAATACCACTTTATCATGGATTTGCGCAGCCCTCTACTGGAAGGAAAAGATGTTGCCATATTGGATCAAATCAATGTGGAGGCCGGTTGGGAATGTACCACTTGCCAAGCTTGTACAGAAGTTTGCCCTGTGGGAAATCAAGTCGAAAAATCAGATGAGATTCGCCGTTTGGAAGTCCTGGTGGAGGGGAAAGTCCCTCAGGAATACCAAAAACTATTTACCAACCTACAGGAAACAGGGAATACGGAGGGGGCTTCTTCAAGCCCTTTTGCAGATTCATTTCCAGTTTTTACACCAGATAAAGAATATGTCCTGTGGCTGGGGTGTTTTGCCCGACATGGGTTGGATCCCGATTTTAACAAATCAGTTGAAAACTTTACCAAGATCCTGGATGTAGCCGGAGTGACTTATGGTGTTTTGGCTGAGGAACAATGTTCCGGTGATCCTGCGAATCGGCTGGGAGATAAATTGACCTATACCATGCTTCGTGAGCATAATATGGAGCAGCTTGCTGAGACGAAAAAAGTTGTCACACTTTGCCCCCATTGTGCTGTTAATCTTGGGAAGGAATACGAAAAATATGGTTCAATCAATTATACAGTTGAACACCATACACAGGTAATTGGTCGTTTGATAGATGAAGGGAAGATCAAAGTTCAAATGGGTGAAAGTGGAAAAGTAACCTATCATGATCCTTGTAATCTATCCCGTATGTTGGACATAGTGGATGAGCCTCGAACTGCAATTCAGGCCGCCTCTTCAAATTTCCAGGAAATGGAAGAAAGCGGTAGGAATACGCTCTGCTGTGGAGCTGGTGGTGCCTTATGGTGGAAAAAAGAGACCCAAGGACGAACACATTTAGTGCGGGCAGAGCAAGTGATTGAATCCGGGGCAGACACTGTAGTGACGGGCTGCAATTTTTGCTATGGTATGATGAAGCAGGGTCTTAGCCCTATGACTCCAGAAGGCAGGGCAGATGTGGTAGTAAAAGATGTTGCTGATATTGTTGCTGATAATTTAGTCTAGGGTTCTATGGGTAATTCATTTTATTACCCTTTTGAAAAAAACGGATTCGACTATTCTCAAGAATCCATTGCATCTCTATCTGAATATGAAAAGTATGAATTCTCTTTTCATCCTGAACGACCAAAGTATCTTGATTATTTATCCATTTTTGAAAATGTAAATTCCTGTTTCGAAACCGATAAATTTGGTAACTGTCTAATACAAACCCATCGTGCCAAATTATTTGGTATTCCTGTCATGTTGGTTGGGCAGCAAAGTGGTCCATCGTCTAATTATAAAAATATGAGAAAAGCCATGATGGATCCGGCTCAAATTCAAAAATGGAATCATGGTATGCCCGTTCCCATTTCTTATGAAAGGGCTGTGAAAGCGATTAACCTTGCAGAAGAAGAGAATCGGATTCTTCTAATTTTTATTGATACACCGGGAGCTGACCCTACGGAGCGTTCAGAAGCCAACGGAATTGCCTGGCGGATTGGTGATGCGATTCATGCCTTGGCGGATGTAAAAGTGCCCACAATTTCTATCATTATTAATCGTGCTTGTTCAGGGGGTGCTATTGCATTAACGGGGACTGATGTTACTCTGGCTCTAGAGCATTCCACTTATTTGGTGATTACACCAGAAGCTTGTTCGTCCATTTTATTCCATACACGATCTCGCGCCAATGAAGCTGCGGAGATTTCACAAATCACTGCGCGGGAAGGTTTAACCCATGGTATTGTAGATGAATTGATTCCGGAACCAAATGGCCCTGCACATCGGAACAGGAGTGAGATATTTGAATCAGTTAAAGATGCTCTGAAAAAATATGTCTCTCAATTTTCTAATTTTAACGGGGACAATGTTATCAAGAATAGGATTGATAGATGGGAAAAAATCGGACAATGGGAAATGATTGACTCGATAGAATTAGAAACATTCCATTTTCCTGTTTCTCGAATTCCAAAACCAGAATCCACTGGATATATTAATAGACATAAAAATTGTTATAATGAAAATGGAATTCATCAATATGATCCAGTCTTATTTTCAAATTTGAAGCAATCAAATTTTATTTGTGATGTGTGTGGTCATCGTTATGTGCGACCTTCAGCTTGGGATTATATAGATTGGATGGTGGACTCAGGTTCGTTTTTTGAACATGAAGAAACAAAATTCATTGCTGATAAAGATATTCTTGGGTTCCCCGACTATATTGAAAAATTAAAGGAAACCCGCATAAAGACAGGTTTACTTACTGCGATGATCACTGGTGATGGAACCATCTGTGGGAAAAAGATAGTTTTATGCACTACAGATTTTGGATTTCTAGGTGGTTCTTTTTGCATGAGTACCGGAGAAAAAGTTTGGCGTGCTGCTCAAATTGCTATTAATAAAAATGTTCCTATGATTATACAAGCCTGTGGCGGTGGAGCCAGGATGCATGAAGGATGTTCATCTATGGTAAGTATTCCCAAAGCACAACTGGCTATGAGCAGGGTGGAACAGGCTGGGCTTGCGGTTGTAACCTTAATCACAGACCCGACCTTAGGCGGTGTAGCCATTGGAATCGGAAGCCGTGGACAACGATTATTTGAATATAATGCGGGACATATTGGTTTTTCAGGGAAGCGGGTGATTGAGCAATATACAGGTAAGAAAACTGCTCCCGGATTCCAGACGGTGGAATGGCTTAAGGAAAAGGGTCACGCGGAGGACATTGTTCATCCAAAAAATTTAAAAGAGAAAATATTTTCAATGATTTGAATCTTCCCGATCCATCAATCCACTGATTCAATACTCCAATTTTCTATCCAATTTATTGAGTATGAAGTTGGGCATAAAGAGCCAGTCCCGGTCCAGAAATATTTCCAGGATTAAACCCATGTGATTTTAGCCAAGCATCTGCTTCAGCTTCTTTTTGGGTATTAATTAGAAAAGTTACAAAATCACCTTTTTTTATTTTAAGATGGTCATCCACTGGAATCAAAGAGCCAAGTCGACCAGATACTATAGGGAGAATAAGTCCCACCATGGATGCATCAGAAACATCAAAATTAAGATTTTGGTCCATTTCATAAGATGAATACTTTGTATTCCCTTTTCGTATCCAGTTGGACCATATTTCAATGTCCACGGGTCGACCAAACGGGATTCTTCCCCCAGTTTCTGCAATCATTTTAGATGTGATCCCTTTATCTTTTTGTTTAATGCCGGTTAAAATGATCATTTCTTTACCAAGATATTTTGCGCGTTGAGAAAAAATAAAATTCACTTCCTCATTTCCACTTAAAGCAATAATCCCTTTGCGGATGTCTGGTTCTGCCCGTTGTAATGTTCTTTCTCCAAGGGCATTCCCATAAAACACTTTAATCCCTTCATTTTCTGCCAATCGACAAGCACTGGGATCTTCGTCAATACAGATCACTTCGTTCCCACCCTGCTTCAATAACCGTGCTAAAAGCCGTGCTACTTCGTGTGCTCCCAGAATAATCCAACCCGATTCACTTTTTCGTCTTAGACCCAGTAGGGATGAAACCCATCCACCCGTGATACCAGCAGATAAAACGGTCATTGTGATTAGTAAAAATACCAAAGCTCGCAGTTGGGCGCCATCATACCCATGTTGATTTAATTCGAATGCGAACAGTGATGCCACTGCCGCCGCAACGATTCCCCGGGGAGCAATCCATGATAATAGTAATTTATGCCGTGTATCTAAGTCAGAATTGGCAGTGGCAGCGAAAACGGATAGCGGCCGAATAACAAGCATCAAGAATAGGACAGTCAATATACCTTTCAATCCTAGCAATTGTATATCTGTAATTCGCACATCCGCGGCAAGTAGAATAAATAACATCCCAATCATGAGTACCGTTAGCTGTTCTTTGAATTCTAATAATTCTCTTTGAATGTATGTTTTTGAATTTCCGATCGTCATTCCGGCAATCGTTACTGCAGCGATGCCGCTCTCCGGACTTGCTGTATTGGCAAGTTGAAATAATGCGAAAACCCAACTCAAAATAAAAACATTTTCCAATCCTTCCGGGATTAATTTTCGTATTCGAAATAAAAGTGATAGTAAACCACCACCTGCTATTCCCAGAATTGTACCAACTGTAAGTCGGGAAATAATATGAAAAAGCCCTTTAATGAATGAAAGTCCGGAAGGGCTGAGAGCAATCTCCAATGCAACTACAGCTACGATAGCGCCAATGGCATCCAATAAAATCCCTTCTGCTTCTAAGACCGTACTGACACCATGTTGAAGCCGCACCCTTTTTAGCAAAGGTGTAATAACAGTGGGACCTGTTACAATAATTAAAGTTCCAAAGAGTATGGATGTACGAAAATCCCATCCCAGGATAAGAAGCGCAGCCAGTGTACCGCCAATGAGGGTAATAAGTGCACCAATCGTAATGAGCCCGCGGATAGCCAACTCTTCTCGTTTGATGCGGCTGATTCGAAGATTCATTCCACCTTCAAAGAGAATCACAGCCACAGCGAATCCCACAATGATTTGCAGGGCTGGTCCCAGAGAAGAAGGTTGAATCCAACTTAATCCATCGGGGCCAAAAATGACACCGGCAGCGAGTAGAACAACAATCCCAGGAAGATAAAATTTTCGGGCAATAACCTGGGACATCATCCCCAAAGCCATGGCTAAACCGAGTGTTAATGCGGGGTTATCCATAAGTATTCAAGATAAAAAATTTACATAGGAAAATGAGAATTATTAAAGCTATCTAGAGCTAAATATGATTTTTAGGGTTCTTATCCGATTAATAGCTGCTGCAATTTCATATTTACGAGGGCGTGAATAATTACCAGGATGCTTTTCTTTTTCATAAAAAGGGTCGAGAGAATCGAGACCATTATCATAGAAATAATCTTCCAAAGATTCAACTATTTCTTGTAGAGATTCAGAGTCTCTCATCATGAATTGTGAAGCCAAATAAATAGCATGGCCAATGGCTCGGGTTTGACTCATTTCCACCAGTTGATCTACAAATCGAAGATCGATGGTTTCAGTCCCGTAAATTATTTTATCATTTCCTTGAATATCAATCTTTACCTTTTTACGACCTCGAGATGCATTGAAACATGAAGAAAATGGGATACGTCCAGATATCTGTTCTATTGGTTTTGGAACTTCAACCTGTCTTTGGGTCGGGTAATTTTTTACAATATTTTGAGTTTCATCACTCACATCATGTGGTACATAATCCTTCATCTTGATTACCGTATCCGCCACATCAAAATAATCACCGGATCCACCCATAACCAGAATAGTAGAAACACCTTGAATTTCATACAATTCCCGAATTCGATCGACAAATGGTGTTATTGGCTCCTGATCTTTTTGAACTAGTTTCTGCATTCGAGCATCTCGAACCATAAAGTTTGTGGCTGATGTATCCTCATCCAATAGGAGAAGATCACAGCCAACTTCAATGGCTTCCATGATGTTGGCGGCTTGACTTGTACTCCCACTGGCGTCATCGCTGCAAAATGAATCGGTTTTAATATCCTGCGGCAGGTTGGTAATGAAAGGGTCAATATTCACTTTCTCAATTCGGCGACCATCTTCAGCACGAATTTTAACTGCATTTGGATTTGTGATAACATACTCCCGGCCATCAGTGGGAATGTGGGGGTAAACACACCTCTCTAACGTTTTTAGTAAAGTTGATTTTCCATGATAGCCGCCACCTACAATTAGAGTGACTCCCTTGGGGAAACCCAGACCATGTATTACAGTTTCACCATTAGAGAGTGGATTTTTTAATTGAAAAGATGTTTCGAGAGATTTAGGTGATTGGAATTCCACTAAATTATTACCAGTCAATGGTCGCTCGCTGATGCCTGAAGCCCTAGGCAAAATAGAACCATTGGCCACAAAGGCAGATAGGTTTGCGTGATCCAATTGTTTGCGAATGGATTCTTGGTTTTCCACACAATCAACAAAAAGGTTACAGGCATTTTTATCCAGATATTTCCATTTAAGAGATTTCTCAACGATAATTGGAATCTCCTGACATAGTATTTCAATGGCTTCCTGTCCCAGGATAGTTCTACCCCTGGCCGGGAGACCAATCTGTATTCGGGCTTCAACCCAATCTTTTGTAATGACAAAAGCAGTTCGTTCTAAAACTTCCTGTTTGCCTGCGTCAATAAAAATGAGTCCACTTTTACCAGTCCCTTTTTTAGGTGTTACTGTTTCTTTGATAGCATCGCGAACAGCACGAGCCACAAAATCTTCCAGTGCAATTTGTCGGATGGAGTTTGTCCATAATTCTTCTGGGATTTGCGAAATATCCTGTTGAACTCGCAGGCGAATTTTGGAGGGTTGGGCAAAAGGGTCACCCTGAACATGGTCTATAAATAATTCAAAATCAGAGAATTCGAATCGACCTTGTATCTGTTTATAGGCTTTGTAACCCCGGCCATCAAGGCGGCTAAGGGTTTTCCTTAACTGGTGTTCATCTAACATTAGGTTAGACAATAAGACAAAAAGTTTACTTTAGCAAAACCAATTTTTGAACCAATCGATTTTTTCCAGAGGTTAATTCCACAAAATAAATCCCGCTGGAATGATTTACAGCATTCCAAATTACCTCATGTTCACCGGCTTCAAAATCACCATGCACTAATGTTTCGACAAGTTTGCCGGATATATCATAAATACCTAGGGACGCAATGGTCATTGTACTTACAGAAAACTGAATCGTAGTGGTTGGATTGAATGGGTTGGGGTAGGGATGATAAAGTATGAATCCTGTGGGCACAGGAATGCGAATATCTATGCCAATAGATCCATCGCATTCGCTCGTATCACTAACCTCGCCTTCTGAAACAAAATATTGCCATTGTTCTCCGACATTTTTTGATGGGAACCACGATGATGAATCAATCAAACCATCATAACAATCAAAGGAGCCAATTATCCAAGAATTCTGATCCCCAAACCAGCCCAATGTATCTGGAAGTGTATTCAATTGTATGGGTTGAAATACATCCACGGGATCTGGTAGCCTGAGGTTAGTTATTATATTAAAGAAGGAATTCAGGAATGAATGGTCTGTGACTTGTGTATGTCCCACGCCTTGTTCCATGGCCAATATCCATTTCGCGCCCAAGGGGCGATGTTCAAAAAAAATGCCAGTCAAATTTTCGATGCGATAGGGAAGATCATTTTCTCCCACAAACATGAGCCCTGGGACTTCAATAGCATCGCCAGCATCTGTGGTATCATGATACCCGCCTTTTTGCGTGATAAAACCAACCACTCTTTCTGGAATCCATTTTGTGAAATGATACCCAAACTGCCCACCCCAAGAATAACCGTTAACGAAAAATGGAACAAATTCCAATTCATCTTGGCGGAATAAAACAGCAAAAGAATCCATGGCAGCAATAACTGCATCACCAATACCGGTATTCATATGCATATTGAAAATATGAGCACCCATGAGTGCAAAATCCTGTCCGCTTGCAAGTGCTTGGTAAGCTGAATCAGTTACAATATTTCGAGAGTCGCCATTATTAGGGTGCATGAACCAATAAATACCTCGAAGCATGTCCGTGGAATCATTAACCCACATCCGAAAATCCGCATAATTATAACTGGCAGTATCATTTTCAGGAATGGACACATCATAGATCTCTGCAGATAGAAATGAAAAAATAAAAAGAATGGGATATAGGTGTTTCACCCTAAAGTTTAGACTATTATTTCTGTTTACTGCAAAGGGAGAAATATTGGAAATCAAAAATAATTTAAATAAGCTTAATCCAAATTAATTAATTCTATGCCGGCTTCTTTTGCATGATTGATAATGCGGTCTTCTCTATAAAATTCATCATAATAGATTGTTTTGATTCCAGCGTTGGCAATGAGTTTGAAGCAGTTATAACAGGGGGAAGCTGTCACGTAGATTTCGCCATCTTTTATTCCCACACCATTTTTTGCTGCCTGCACGATTGCATTCGCTTCTGCGTGTGTAGTGCGGACGCAATGGCCATCCACCATTTCATGCCCTACTTCATCACAGTGAGGAAGACCTTTTATACTGCCATTATATCCAGTGGATAAAATTGTTTTTTCCCGAACAATGACTGCTCCAACATGTTTACGATCACAGGTGGATCGTGTCGCCACTTCCTTGGCAATATTCATAAAATATTGTTCCCAACTGACGCGCTCTTTATTCTCCATCAAATATCCAGCTATTTTAGTCGGTTAATCTTTTCTATAAGAAATTGCTTATAGGATTTATTGAGAATTGCCCTTGTGTTTGATCTCCCATTTGGATCGGGTATGTTTATAATAAATCCATCACCCATTGGATCAGACGGGTAGGCAGTCATTACTAAAAAAGATCCTATAGGACCCTCAATATTATAACCTTTAGTTGAATCAGGATCATCTGAGACCACGCTTGGGTCAATTCCATACCCAGCTTGAATGATTAGCATATATTCTCCAGGGGCATTAAAAAATGTATCTGGTATTGTAACACTGGTTGCTGATGAAGAAAGAGTTGTATCAAAACTTTTTTCTGTGCTATTTCCATATTCATCTTGTATATCAGTTTGACAAGAAACACCAAATAATGTGGTATTTTCATCCTCGTCCCATTCAATCAAAAGTGGTGTATCAATGGAGTGATCATACGGTGACTCAATATTGGTGATTTCAGGTGTCTTTGGCATATAAGCGGTTCCTGATGCAATGGAAGTGCCATTGTGAGACGCTTCAAGAATATATTTTGTTCCAGCGGTAAAGGATATTTGATTGCCACCATACATATATTTTAATTCCATTTCAATTGGTACACTGGAGCTTAAACCAAAGTCAGAACTGTCGGAAAAGGTCAACTGATTTCCATTTATTGTTATTTCGGCATTTTCTATATAGGAGTTATCTAATACGACACCGGCAGCCGCACAACTCATAGGACCTAATCCAAATATTTGAACAATAACATTATAATCATTTGTCGGTTCAAATACTTCTACTGTATGAAGGACCTCTACCGTATCGCTATCATCACAACCTGGAAGGGATATTTGAATTGAGATAGCGGTAAATAACATAAAAATATGTAATAGATATTTTTTATTGATTCTTTCCATTTTTTAATCCTTTTTTATTAAAAATATTAACCGCGTACCGTGGTTCGCCATAATAGAGTTTCTCCGCTACCTGGGCTAACCGTGCGGTCAGGATCAAATAAGCCCATGTGGGGATCACAACGTCCGCGCAACCTTTAATGATCACTTTCTGGTTACGGTATTGTTCAAAATCCATTTTATCCACTTTTTGCCGAAATGATTTTTCACGGATAATGCCATCATCGAGAAAATCGTTAAGTAATATTGTTTCCACGATATTGATTTTACGACTACTGTTATTCTTGCGAAAGCAGATATAAAAAAATTAAAATTCTAGGATTCCGGAATGACAAAATGTGATCAAAAGTAGTTCTTTATTGTTTCCAATGATTCACAGAATTTATCCACATCTGATTCATCATTATAAATATAAAAACTCATTCTCGCCGTTGCAGTTTCCCCCAACGCTTTCAGTAAAGGCTGAGCGCAATGGTGCCCAACACGGATTGCAATATTATCTTCATTCAAGAATTGTGCCAGATCATGTGGATGAATTCCATCCATATTAAAACTGATCACACCGCCCCGATCTTTCGCCGAACCATGAA
>Ga0187833_10006030_pt1 | contig 11301 bp, 3 predicted proteins | sample ETNtaG_37_FD_167968 | JGI IMG/M metagenome (GOLD analysis project Ga0187833, IMG submission 167968) | Marine microbial and viral communities from oxygen minimum zone, Eastern Pacific Ocean - ETNP2014_SV_400_PacBio MetaG (Illumina Assembly) | ecosystem: Environmental > Aquatic > Marine > Hypoxic... | reverse complement strand
AGCACCAGACTCTCCAACACTCACTTTATTCTCAACAGTACCTCCAGAGCTCATAAAAATAGAAACCTGATCCTCCTCTAAATCAGACTTAGCATTAATAAAACAATCCAGATCATCTGAATCATCATTCGCTGTAAAGCGAACACTAATGTTATGCTCAATAAAAGCAGGATCCTGGGATAATTGAATAGAAAGCACATTCACAACAGGCCTCTCTGTATCAGTAATGTTAAGCATAAAACTAATCCCTACATTATCTGTATTTTGGACGCTGTTTTCATCAATACACCTGAAGAAAAGAACACTCCTTCTGGCCTCTGAAGCTAGCAACATATCCTGTAAAAAATCCTGAGCCTCATCAGCAGGTATTCCCAATGCATCGCCTAAGAATACACTAGTATCAAACTCTGGGATAGGAATACCATCAATCTGAAATCCCCCTGCGCCAGGAATAGTAGCTTGTAATAAAGTAGTAAAATTAAGCAATTCCAGCGTTCTCTTCCTAAAAGCTTCATCACTCTTTAATCTAAATCTAACAGTATGCCTTGTCCCATCATCAAGAATCTCAAAACATTGCCTATCTCCCCCACAAGCTCTTAAAGTACTCACGCCAAGACCAGAAAACTTGCCCCCTACATTTTGGTTAGGTAGAATTGATGCCTCACAAAACGCTTCTCTATTAGTGCTCATCTCAAACACAAACTCCTCCATGGGCTGAATCTCTGGCCGAATGTCATGTACAGGATAGTCAGAAAAATCAGTATCTATAGCATGATACTTTGGATCCAGCCTTGTTTTATTAAATCGTAGTCTCAATGGCCCCAAGTTTATCACAGCATTAGTATCATCACTACAAACCCCTTTTCCAGTAGTTGCATTGAAATGATATCTGCAATTTTTGCCTAAACTCCTGCATCTATATTCAGTACATGGCTTTCCAGCCTCCTGAGTACAGTATGCACAGGTATCTGGTATCCCATAATCAGGCGGCCCTAATGACCCTCCTGTAAGCTCTGTTGGCTTCCAAGCCTCGCAAATAGCATAAGCATCCAACCATCTTAAATAATTAGCAGGAACAGGCTGCTTTGGACCGCATGGCCCGCAGCCAAAGTATCTCTTGCATTTAAAAGCTCTGTCTCTACATCTGCACCAACTCCTACCTTTGCAGGCTTTCCAACCCCTTGCCATATTAAAAAAATCCCAAGAAAATTGATCAGCTTCCTGTGCTGTAGGCCTTGGAATATAAACAACGCCATAACGCCTGGTGAAAACATCATTTCTCAAAAAAAGAGCATCCAAATAGTTAACCATAGGAGGCCCATAGACTCCATCAGCCTCCTGAGGATTAGGAGGGATCAAAAAATTAGCATTATGATACTGTCCAGTTACCCTAAATCCAAGAATGTTCCTCTTATTTCCACAATCCCCCATTGATGCACAGTAGAGCGCAGCACTGTTTACCCACTTGTTAGGAGGCCTAATCGTATTGATCTGAGCAAAAACTGGTTGGGTAAACCGAGTAATCTCGTTAGCCATCTGACAAACTGCATTAATTTCTCCCCTCTGAAGATTATCCCAGAATTTAAAACCAGGAGGCACCTGAGGAAAACAATGACTTTTTATAGGCTTCAATCGCTGATATCCAGGATCATTCTCTAAATTTAACCAATCAGCCCAGTAACAATCCCTCAGAGAATCATCCTCACAAGCATTCTTTGTTGGTTGAAAGAGACAATCTTCCCACTTGTTTGGCCTGCAAACCGCTCGATCCCCATTAGGACCAAGAGTACATAATCCCTCTCTATAATCACGACAAGATTCTGTATATATTTTCCCATTTTGACAGCTCTGCTTGTAATGCCTCGTCCCAACTCGGTCCTGGCCCTCTCCAACAAGCCCATCATAGAAACACCATGTTTCACCATGATCCTTTCCATGTTTTGTGCAGTCCTTGCATTGCCCCCCCTCACATTCAGAATCTCCAAATATTGTTGAAGTATCACAATGCCTGGGATTAAAAGTACTTGTTCCATCTTCATTAATGCACATCTGAGGATTCACATTAACAAAACAATTCTTTTCCTGACCCATATCACAAAACTTGTAAGGGTCTGGAGCAATCTTTGATTGCAACTTCGTAACTGTGGAATCTCCTTGTAAAGCAAAATTAAATTCATAGACCTTGTTAATCTCTGGAAGCTCTTTTATCAGCTTGTATACAGTATCAGGATAAGGTCTCTGTTTTTTAATACGAATATCTGACCCATGATCCTCCATCCAATCATCCTTATTAAAAGTGCCCATAGCCACCTGATTGTTCACAATAAAAACTGCCAGATCATAGAGCCTTCCAAGAGGAAACTCCACCTTGGTAAAATACTCAGGGATATTAACAAGCAAATCCCCCCTCCGAATAAATGTAGGATATAAAATACGCACATTAATAACATCTACAGCTATCTTTGTATCAATACCAAAGTCTCCAGTCTCAACATCATAACCTGCAGAAGCAAAAGGCCTAAAATCAATACAATGCTCTAATACATGCTCTCTAATACGTATATTCAGCTCAGTCTCCATATCTTTTCTTGTCAAAAGAACATTAACGCACCCTTTCCCATCCTCTTGCTTGCAAAAGTATCTATAACGAGTGTTTTGATACACTACACCAGTATTTATTCCAGGAGTAAAAGGATTAAAAGCAACCTTTTGAAACGATCCTCCTCGTAATGCTATCAACTCAGCAAACCTAAGTGTTCTATCCCTAAGACAGTTTTCAACACTCTGTTTAAATGTAGTAGGATCAATAGAGCTGGCAGCAGTCGTCCCAAGACTCTCCTCAAGCTCTTGTTCAGCAGAACTTTGGAAAAGATAGAGTGTAAGAGAGGTTCCTATAAGTAATACAAGCACTACAATAAGAAATAACGAAATCTGACCCCTTTTTCCCATCATACCTTCTTACAGACTACATTTTATAAACTTTTTGTAATAATACATCCCCCCAGACTGTAAAAAGATTTATATAGGAAGAAGCATCATGTGAACCATGCACAAAAGAGTTATGTATGCTATCTACCTTTTAATCCTTAGCATCTTCTTTCTAGGAGGCCAGGGAGGATGTTGTTGTGAAGAGTCAGGAGATAGTGGCTATGAACCTATTAACTATCCCTCAAATCCCTATCAGAATATACCTCCACCCACAACTAATATTCCCCCATGCTTCATGTGTGGTATTCAAGGCTGTCCAGACTGCCCTGATCCAGACCCGGGAGGTTTACCAGGTCCAGGAGACGATGACGATCCAGATCTACCAGATATCCCTGTACCAGGCAATACTGTCCCTCCAGGCATGATTCCCACCGCAGATCCTGATACCTATTTTGATCCTACGAATGGCAAATTATTCAATAGTGATGGAAGCCTTATCAAACAAATGCCAAGGCACTACAGACCTGTTTACAATGAACCTAACCACTTCTTGAATCCAAGAGATAACACTATTAGAGACTTGGACGATAATATAGTAAGGACAGTTTCAGACAGTGAAGCTCAAAGAATACTAGAAAGATCCATCCCAGCAGGCACCTATCTCCTTCCAGGCAGAGGATACCTAGACCCAACAACATTATTTGTGCATAGTTTTGATGGCACAATCCTAGGTGCTGCAACACAAGATGATCTAGATGAAATCGAAGGAAGAGTACCCGAAGGCATGATTGATGTAGGATATGGCTATGTAGATCCAAACTCATTAATACTCAAAAACTACAATGGGAGAGTAATAAGAACAATTACCCAAGAAGAATTAAATCATCTTTTGAAACGGGTTCCTCCACACGGTTATGATCTACTCTTTGGGTATTATGATCCCAATACAGGCATGATTCATGACTACTATGGAAGAATCAGGAGAGAACCAACCCAAGATGAGATTAATCAGATTATTAGCGGATCAACACCAGGAGTCCCAGCAACCCCTCCATCTACAAGCAACCCCAATGTCGAAGGCCTTGTAGACATCACAGTAGAAGAAGACACAGAAATCCCTGACCTAGATCTAACCCCTTTCAAGCACGATGATGATGATAGTCCAGATGACCTTACCTGGAGAATAACCTCGGGGGATCCAGACAAAGTAATTGTTACCCTTCTGAGCAATGATATTTTGAGATTCACTCTCATACCCAATGCAACAGGAACAACAGAAGTCACGTTCGCTCTAGAAGACACAGATGGTAATGAAGCTACCCATTCTATTAATATAAATATTCTACCAGTTAATGATGCCCCAGAGATCCTATCAAGTCCTCCTTTATTCACATCCACAAGACTAACATACATCTATGAAATTGAAGCAAATGATATTGACGGAGATGATGTAAGCTTCACTCTCATAAACGCATTAGACGGAATGACCATTGATCCGGTAGGATTTAATCGAGCCAAAATAGAATGGGAACCAGATAGCAGAGGACTTTCCAATCCAGTAACAATCTTCGCTCAGGATACGTTACATGCTAAGGGATTCCAAACCTGGCAGATTGATGTTAGATAACTCAAGATTGCATACAATAATCCGAGCACGAAAACCCCCCGCTTTAGCGTGGGGATCGTGCGAGGTATAAATAATATGCAATCTTGTGGAATCTTAAATTCGGGCCTGTATCCCTAAGTTAAAACATGGGGTTTTAGGCCCGAATTTCAGATAACGAAAATTTAATAAAAAAGAGTAAAAACAAGAAATCAGCTTAAATTCTACTAATAATACCTGGTCTTGGTTCAAAAATATTCCCAGTCCTCTTAAGTTTCTCAATTGCTTCATCTACCTCTTCCTCACTCAAACCCTTCTCTCGAGCAGCAGAAATAACCTCTTCAATAGGCACAGTCTTTCCAAGTTTATTCTCCAATTCTATAATAATCTCTCTAATACTAACAATCTTGCCTCTTTGTGAAGCAGGCATTTCAGTAGCAATCCTGTCAATATCAATCGTTCCAGTTTCCTCATCAAATGCAATCTGTCTCAAACAAAAGTTTAATAGGTTAATGGCTCTCTTAGCATCTTTTTTTGAAATTTTATCTGACAATCGTGTCCTTGCCACAGCCTCTGATAACCTTACCAACCCTTCCAACTGCCTTGCAGAAATAGGAATGGACTTAATACCAGACTCAGTACTCCCAGAAGCCCTCATCTTTAAGTAATAATCCTTTATCTCCTTAATAGCTGAATCTGTAAGTTGCGGGTGAATATGCTGCTTTGCATATGCAATGTACTTCCTTAAAAAAGAAGTATCCACATCAGCTTCTTGAATATCAGGGTTCTGATGGAGATTCAAAATAAAAGCAGCCATATGCTCATCTTTGGTAGGATCTGGCAAATCCTTTATGGGAAATATAAGATCAAACCTATTAATCAAAGTAGGGGGCAGATCAATCTGCTCAGCAACTGTTTGATAAGGATCAAATCTACCAAATTTGGGGTTGGCAGCAGCCAACACAGTAGTTTCTGATCGTAGAGTTGCCTGGATATTAGCTTTTGAAATACTTACTGTATTATGTAAAACCAAGTTTTGACTTATAAATGTATGATTAGGTTCTATAGTTACATCATATGTCCATTTTTGATCAAGATTTGGAATTGTTTCTACTTTAGTAACTTTGACGAAACGGATATGTCCTCGAATTATGCTATGAAGATCTTTGATAATATTTAAAGACTTTTCTCTTTTTTTCTTCACAGCACTTTTAACACATGCAATCAATTTTGCATGATTCCTATTTTGAAGATTCTCATAATTGCTCACACTCTGAACGGAAATACCCATCATATTGCAGATTGATTTTAGACTAATACACCAATGCTTGCGCATTTTACAGGGATCATTACTCAACATAATTTCGTCTCCTTTCTCAACTCTTTCTTCAATCTTTTTCAAAAAATATAAACATGTATTTCTATGTGCATTTTGGTTCTTTTTTAAATGATGATAAAAATATCCAGTGTCTAGTCGAAACATTTGGAGTAAGTATCGTAATTTCCTAATCAAGGAAACAGGCATAATATCCCTGTCATTATTTTTTTTCTTGCTTCTTTTTACCAAGGTTTCTACTCGTTTCTTCCTGGCATCAATACAGGGAATAAGTTGACAAAAAAGTTCCAAGCCATCAGAGCCTGATACAACAATCTTATGATAATTCTTAGTGTGCCTTTTCTCGACATCTATATAGGAGTAAATGTCCAGATTAAGTAGAAGTTGTTGTAGATCCTGAGCCATTAATTTTGAACTTGTGACAAACCCGACCCGTTCTTGATCTACAAAACCATCACCTAGAAAGTACCCTTGAAGAAATGTCAATTTAAGAAGTAACTCGCCTGTTTTGACAATCTGAGGCACTCTTTTTAAGGGAGTTTTGTGTAGTACTTCAGGGGTTTGCTGTTGAAGTAATTGGTAGGCTGATCGAGAACCCATTCTAACAGTAATAAGATCTTTGGTTGCTTTTTTTCTCGATTGAGCTTTTTGGATCTGGATATTAGGTTTCTGATTAAACACAGACTGTATACAATTCTTTGCTAAAGATATAATTTTTTTATCTGTATTTGAAATACCTATCTCTGTCAACCTATATTTTTCATTTTTATAACTATACCCCTCGCTACAATGCAAGCCATGAAATAATCCTTTTTCAACTATATTTTCACCCTCAAAATTGAGTTCCTTTGTGGGTAACTTCCTTGGCGCAGGAGCCAAAAGATTATGCCTAACCTTATCAGCCCTTATAGTTTCTATCCTGCCATTGTTCTCAATAAATACAGGGTGCTCTGGAGTAACAGTAATAGATCTTCCGTTGCTATATGTTATTTTGATAAAATGATCAGTGGCAATATGTCTACTTACCCGATCTATTTGTATTGGCTGGATATTCTGAAAATCAGTTGTAAGGACTTCAGGAAGATCGTTAGTCTTCAAAATTTGACATTCCTTGCCTTCAATGATTTTATCATTATGATTTTCCATGAGTCCATCAACAAACTCTCCAATTTTCTGTGTGGAACCATCTGCCAACATCAACTCGAAGTTATAATGATAACATTGTTGCTCCAATGCCTCGTGCATAGCACTTCTATCCTCACTACTCATTTTATCCAGCTCATCAATCATAATCTGGCCCTTATTAGCCAAAACAAGTGCTCCTGCTTCTAGACTCCATCCTTGCAGAAACTCATCTTTCACAACTGCTGCAGTCAAACCCGCACCAGAAACACCCTTTCCTGCAACATACCTTGCCTTTGGTGCAACCTTTTGAATTCTTTTCAGAAGCTGTGAATTATGCACAACAACCCCACTAGCTACAAAATTATGCACATGATCTATCTCTAAATCATATACAAATTCCTCATCAGATTCTACTTTTTCAATAGAAAGTATTCTATCCCAAAAAATCTCTGCATTGCAAATTTGGTTTAAAATTTCAATTAAAGGATCTTTAACTCCCAAAGATTTATACTTATGTAATATGAGCTTTAATCTGTGAGAGGATGGAAATCTATCACCCCGCTCATAATGTTGATAGGTTGTTCTAGATATAGGAAATGAAAATTGAGTTAGATTGTATTTTCTTCGTAACAATTTTAGCAAGTCATTAACATGAGGAACAACTTTCAAATTGGTATTATAACTTTTTTTAGATCTAACCCTTTTTTGCAATTCATAATTCTTAAATTTTGAGACAAATCCTATCTGTTTTGCATAGCGCTTAATATCTTCTCCACTGACTCTTAATCTATAATATGTCCTCCGAATTTTCTTAGTAGTATTAGCTGCATACTTGATTCCAGATGATAATTGAGATATAATTCCAAACCTTAATAAGAGATACCTTACATCTTCAGCTAATTCTTTACTTTTAGAACTAAATTCAATCTCTCTTCTTCCTTTTGCCACATGAGATTCACAATCAAATAAAGCTTTAATAAATTCTTTTACAATAGAGTTTGGAGATTTCTTTATTAAGGAACAAGTATTCATATTTGCAGATGTTTTTATCAGATTTGAATCAATCTTACTGAGTATACGTACAAGATCGATCGAAGAGATCATGTATTCTAGAGCAGTAGTTCCTTGCTTTGCTCTTTTCTTAACTTGTAATCCAAATATTTTTTTGACTAAATACTCATAATCATCCAAAAGATCTTTATCACTATTGGTAAAACGTATAGTACCGCTAGTTTTTGTAAATCTTACATATCCATCTCCCACGAGATATCCTAAAAACCTAGCAAATTCTTCATCTAAAAAGTATTTCAACTTATATTTCACCTTGTTATTTGCCATTGACTTTCTAATTTTATAAGGAATATTTTGATATTGTCCTGTCACATTAATTTTTGAAGGCAATGCAATAAAATCATTGTTTTTGAATTGATTAGCCTCTTTAGCAAATATGAATCCATGTTTAGTGGTAAATAGGGGATGATCTTTGGTTAAATATAACTCACTCCCTGTAGAAGTTTTGATTTTGAGCAAATGTTTGGGAGATTTCCTTTTCCAAAATCTGACTGGTTGACTAGAAAAATTCAAACCTTTTTCATTTATTGAAAATACTTCAGGTTTTTCAAATATCTGTGTATTTTCTACTAAGGATTTTATTGTGGTAGTATCTCCATTGTCTAAAATTATCCTTGTGTTGCCTTTAAGGCACTTACCAGCTCCAGGATCACCACATAACAAAACATGAATATCTCCTCTCGTAACACTGCCTTCTCCTTCCTCTCTAATCTTTCTCACACCACCCATCATCTGATAGATAAGTGCCTCCTTAATCTCTCCATAACCATAAATTCCGGGAGCAGCACTATTCATAAGTTTGGTATAAACCTTAGGATCTTCTCCAAGCTTCTTTATTTCATCCATTTCTTCATCAGATATGTCGATATCTCCATACTCCTCCTGCAGAGTTTCAATATAATTGGCCTCTACAAGTAGATCAAATCGTGTACTCTGGCCACCGGACTTCAAGATAATAGGAACCTCTTTTATAATACCTGTAAGCATAATTTTTGAACCAGGATTGGTTTTTTTCTCTGACATAGGACTTACCAAATCATTCTTTAAAAAAACATTCATTCTTTTGGGTTGCTCCCCACCATCTAATTCCTCTGGTGCCTCTTCCAGCACAAGTCCTTGTGCATCAACCATCTCCTTGGATAACAATCGAAATTTTCCCTTTCTCCCACACCCACACCTTGTAGGTTCTTTGAGCTTATTATCTAATTGCAAAACAGGTATAATATTACCGCAACTAGGACACTCAAATCTACTGCTAGTAACCTGAGGCCTTACATCTGATTTCTGTCTAACAACTCCAAGCGTAGTCATAAATTTTCCAATATGATGACTCCTAATATTCCTCAACATTATTTTTTGGCTCTCGGGTAGATTAGAAAAACGTATAGTAAACCCCTTGACATCTCCCTCTACATCAAATTCTTCTATGGCCATCTCTCCTACTTTTAATATATCATCAGGATGATCTAAAAGCGCATCTGCAAGATCTGGATCAAAGACTGCAAATTTTCCATAATCTGCATTAAGAAACTTCTCCCCTTTTCTAATCTGATCTAATAATTCAGCGTGGTAATTTCTCTCTAGAAATTTTACAAAGCGTTTAATCTGCTCAGTAGTTTCCATCATAATCACATCTTTTTTTGACCTTTGGTACAATGGGTTAAGTTACATTCATTGTGTTAGTGGTGATGCTGGCGCCGATGAGGCCCTTAAAGTCACCGAAGGTGGCTTTAAATCCGGGCCTGGCCCAGCATCACCACCTTCAACACACCATACGTAACTTAACCATTAACAATAACCATAAGGTTTTCGAAGCTTATAAACCTCACCCCTACATGTCCAGTGCTTCGAAAAAATTGCGGAAACAGTTTCCCCCAACATAAATATGAATTTTACTTAATTTTGAGTTTTTTCAGATTAACAATCAACATATCCAAAGCAATATGCACTTCCTTCTCTGATTTAGTTCCAGTACAAACAACCTTACCATTACTGAACAACAAAAAGGTTGCATTAGCTTCGTTTAATTTGTAGACTAAACCAGGAAACTGCTCAGGCTCATACTCAGTATTGTCTAATTTCATAGCCAATGTGTTGAGATTCAAATCCATCCCAACAGTTCCACTTGCTACAATGTTTTGTATATTAATCTTAGGCTCAACAGTAATCTTAACATTAATTTTTTGTAAGCTTTTGATAATCTTTTGCAGGCTATCCTTAACCTCTTTCATGTTTCTGGCTCCAGTGCAAACCACTTTTCCAGATGAAAAGATCAAAGCAGAAGTTTTTGGGTCTTTAATCCTTATAACAAGTCCAGGAAACTGCTCTGGATTGTATTCAGTATTGGATAGCGTAGCTGCCATCTTTTCCAGTGGAATGTCATGTTCCAATGATGTAGAAACAACAATATTAACAACCTTAATTTCTTTCTTTTCTTTCTTTTCCTTCTTTTCCTTCTTAATCATAGTTAAAACCCCCATTGGTTTAAATACTCCTTTAAAAAGTTTATAAATGACTGGTTATTTATAAATACATCGCTTTTAAAGGATCTATGCCCCCTTGATTTCCTGTGGAGAATTATTTACTGTATGGTAAATATATACTAGCGGATTATTGGTATAAATGACATCAAGAATTTTTCATCAATAAATCAAAAATACCCCCATTTTCCAAATGTTCTTTTTCTGTACTATTATTTTTTTCAAACACATCATCCCTATGATAGAATGGAATCTTAGGAAAAGAAGACATTAATTCTTCACCAATCGCAATGCGTGGCCGAATAAAGGTTCTTGCAATAAATTTTTGAGCCGCTGGATCATAAAGCCTAGTAACGTATGCTTGTGCAAGTTTGGTAATATTTTTCTTATCAGTATTTTTTGTAGCAACTGCAACAGACATTTCTATTGAAACAGTACTAGTGGGTGTAATCATTTCAACAAACTTATCCATTTTTATAGCACGGAGAGAGAATGCTTCATACGTAACCAAAACGTCTCCAATATGGTCAGTTACAAATACTTTGCCTGCAATTCCCTGGTCGGCATATAAAACAGGGACATTGCTATAAAACTTTTTTAAAAAATCTCCTGTGTTTTCGTACTGAGGATACGATTCCTCCATACTAAAACCCAATGCTCCAATATAGACCCATCGCCCTCCCCCACATGTTTTGGGATTAGAGACGCCAATAATGATATCTTTCTGAAGAAGATCTTCCCAGTCTTTAATTTGTTTG
>Ga0187833_10006026_pt1 | contig 11310 bp, 10 predicted proteins | sample ETNtaG_37_FD_167968 | JGI IMG/M metagenome (GOLD analysis project Ga0187833, IMG submission 167968) | Marine microbial and viral communities from oxygen minimum zone, Eastern Pacific Ocean - ETNP2014_SV_400_PacBio MetaG (Illumina Assembly) | ecosystem: Environmental > Aquatic > Marine > Hypoxic... | reverse complement strand
CGCTAATCTTAGTCCACACACGATATATGCAAGGTAATGACGGAGAAGAGTACGGGGAATAGTCGAGCAGCAGCGAGTCTGGCGGCGCGGCACAGAACGGGCCGATGGTGAGAGCAGACGCTTGGATCTCCCTGGGACATCCCTCCCGAACCGCGGACCGAATGGTTTTCACTGAGTAGGCTTCGCCGGATTCGCCCGCCGATAACCGGGGCGGGGGTATGAGAACGTACCCTTACACGAGCGCCCCGATGTGTTCGGGGAACTTGGGTGGTACCGCGGGTAACTTCCCCCGACGCGTCGGGGTTGGCCCGTCCCTTGGTTGGGATGGGTTTTTTTGTGTTGTCGAGAGGCACGCCTCTCGACTGAGTCGGAAGATGCGGCGGAGCGTCGCAATCGGGCGATTGCGAATGCGATGGCTGGACGAGAAAGGATGGCGGGACGGATCATGCAACAAGTGGACCTCTACGATACGACGCTCAGAGACGGCACCCAGTACGAAGGCATTTCGCTGTCCGTCGAGGACAAGCTGGCGATCACCGGGAAACTCGACCAGTTGGGCGTGCAGTTCATTGAGGGCGGTTGGCCGGGCTCCAATCCGAAAGACGCCGAGTTTTTCGAACGCGCGAAGCAACTGAGGTTGACTCACGCGACGCTGGCGGCGTTTGGCAGCACACGACGCGCCAACGTGGCCGTCGAGGACGACTCCCAGGTTCGGACTTTGCTCGAAGCTGAAACTCCGGTCGTGACGCTGGTCGGCAAGAGCTGGGACCTCCACGTGACCCACATTCTCGAAACGTCACTGGAAGAGAACCTGGCGATGATCGCCGACACCATCTCGTATCTGGTCGCACGGGGCCGCAGGGTGTTCTTCGACGCCGAGCACTTCTTCGACGGATACGCGTCAAACCGCGACTACGCTGTCCAGTGCGTCAAGGTCGCCGCCGACGCCGGAGCCGAGTGCGTGATTCTGTGCGACACCAACGGCGGCGTGCTGCCGAACGAGGTTGCCGGGATTTTGACCCAGGTCTCGCAGGAGTCCGATGTTCGGCTGGGCATCCACACCCACAACGACGCGGATACCGCCGTCGCGGGCGCCCTGGCCGCGATCGATGCAGGAGCGGCACAGGTTCAGGGGACGGTGAACGGCTACGGCGAGCGATGCGGGAACGCCAATCTGCTTTCGATCATCGCCAACCTGAAGCTGAAGCGAGGCATCGATTGCGTTTCTGACGCGCAGCTCGAGATTCTGACCGACGTCGGACGCTACGTCGCCGAAGTCGCCAACATGCCGCCTCCGACATCCCAGCCGTACGTCGGGACAAGCGCGTTCACGCACAAAGGCGGCTTGCACGCCGCGGCGGTCGCGAAAGTCGAGCACAGCTACCAGCACATTCCACCCGGAACCGTCGGCAACGACAAGCGGGTTCTGGTCTCCGAGCTCTCGGGTCGCAGCAACATCCTGACCAAGGTCCGCGAGATGGACATGGGGGTCACGATCACCTCGGCGCAGGCTACCGAGCTGCTCCAGATCGTCAAGAACCAGGAGGCGCTCGGGTTCCACTACGAGGGGGCTGAGGCGTCGTTCGAGCTACTGGTCCGACGAACGTTGCCCGAGTACGTGCCGCCGTTCGAGCTCGTTGACTTCACCGCCGTGATCGAAAGCCGGCCCGAAGCCACCGCGACCGGTCGCGGCATCTCGTCGCGTGTCATGGTTAAGGTGTCCATTGGCGACGAGGTCATGCACACGGCCGGCGAAGGGCGCGGCCCCGTCAACGCACTCGACGGAGCGCTCCGGAAAGCGCTGCTCGGCGTCTATGCCGAACTCGAAGCGGTGCGTCTGGATGATTACAAGGTGCGCGTCGTGGATCGGGGCGCGGGAACAGGCGCGGTCGTTCGTGTGCTGATCGAATCCACGGACGGGCAAACGACTTGGAGCACCGTCGGCTGTTCAGAGAACATCATCGAAGCGAGCTGGGAAGCATTGTCCGACAGTCTCGAATGGTGGCTCACTCGCAACGTCGAATCGCGAGCGTAAAAGGCGCGTTTCGTCTAATCTCGCACGCAACCGGCGCGCGAGACTTCCCTTCCCCATTAACGAGGCGCTGACTGCACTCAGTTTGACGCTCCAAACGAGCGGGCCTAAACTGAGCAGAAAACATCACGCGCCCCGAAGGGGGTGATGTCCGTGCGGTTTGTTCGGAGCCTATTAGGGGAAGGTGCTGCTCTCGGCCTTCATACCGGGTGCGCTTATCCTTGCGATCGTGGCCATCATCGCCCTGGTCGCCTACGAGCAGGTTGCCCGAAGACAGATATGTGATCGAGTCCGTTCACGGTGTGACTCAGAGTTTCGTCGAACGGGGCAGCTACCCGCTCGAACTCAAAATAGACAGGTTTGAGACCGACGCCGAAGCATGGGCCGCAGTGATAGCAGACCCGAATTTGGTCGTGGTCTCGAGTCGATTCGACGGAGAACGCGAAAGCATCGGGAACGCGCTCCTGGAGCCGGGAGACGCCGTCAACCTGCTTAATCCCGAAACCGGAGAGGTCATCGAGAAGACTGTCGCAGCCCGAATGGAGTCGATCGAAGTCAACTCTGGCGTCCTTTGGGGCGTGGTCGTGGGCATCGACGCGTATGAGCGAGATTTCTCCGAATCCTCCTTCCGAGGAGATTCACCTCGGCTATTCACGATCAAGCTGACCGAGGGGACTGACCTGGCCGCGGGAGGCAAACAGATCGAAAAAGCGCTGGTCACAACGGGCGCCCGCGTTATCGCGGTTCGCGAAGAACTGTCCGAGGAGCTCTCTGAGATCAGCACGTTCTTGCGCATCTTCCAAGGATTCCTGGCGTTCGGGCTCATCGTCGGCATCGCCGGACTCGCCGTGATCGCTGCCCGCTCGATTCACCAGCGACGCAAAGGGATAGGGACGTTGCGCGCGCTCGGGTTCCGACCGGGATGGTGCTGGCCAGCATGCTGATCGAATGGTCCTTCATCGCTCTTGTCGGAATCCTGCTGGGCACAGGGCTGGGCTTGCTCGGCGGGTACAGACTCTACGCATTGTTCGTCAGGGAAGCCGGCGGCACGTTCGCGGTTCCCTGGTTCGAGGTGATAGGGGTCGCCGTGCTCGTATATGTGGCGTCTCTGGCATTTATGGTATTCCCGGCTCTCAAGGCGTCGCGGATGCCGCCGGCTGAAGCTCTTAGGCATCAGGAGTAACTATGAACATCGACTACATAATCCACGCAACAGACGTACGCAAGACCTACCGCAGCAACGGGTCCGCGGTCGCCGCGTCGAACGCGGCGAGATGGTCGCGGTGATGGGCCCGAGCGGGTGCGGCAAGACAACGTTGTTGAATTGCCTCTCCGGCTTGGACACCGTCGACGGGGGCAACGTGCTCCTCGAGGGCGAGACCATCCACGACATGCCGGACCACCGGCGAACCGAGCTTCGCCGCAGCCGTATGGGATTCGTGTTTCAGACCTACAACCTGCTTCCGGTGCTGTCGGCAACGCAGAACGTCGAGCTGCCTCTGACTGTCGGCGGCACGCCCCGCAAAGAAGCCAACGCGATGGCGCGTGAGATGCTCGGGCTCGTGGGTCTCGGCGACAGAGGGTCGCACCGGCCGATGGAGCTCTCCGGCGGCGAGCAGCAGCGGGTCGCCCTCGCAAGAGCGCTGGTCACGACACCCGCGATCGTGTGGGCCGACGAGCCGACCGGCAACCTCGACAGCGAACGCTCAGCCGAGATCATGGAGCTGCTCCGAGGCTTGAACAAGAAACACAACCAAGCGTTCGTGATGGTCACGCACGACGACGGCGTTGGAGCGCAGGCCGATCGCATCGTCCGCATGCGGGACGGCAAGATCGACGAAGGCGGCCAGCCGCTTCCGATTACTGCAACCGCATCGGATCGTGATCGAGGCAGGGTGAATTGACTCGGGCGCGCCATACGGTGCTGATCGACAACGATCGCATCACGGTGCACGAGTGGCGTTTCTCGCCGGGCGCTGAGACCGGCCATCATGTGCACTCGCTCGCCTATGTCGTCGTGCCGCTCACGACGGGCAACCTACGCATCGTGACGGTGGAAGGCGAAAGCGTCTCCGAACTCGTTGTCGGCGAGCCGTACTTTCGCGCCGCCGGCGCCGAGCACAACGTGGTCAACGCCAACGACTTCGATTTCACGTTCATCGAGACCGAGCTCAAGTAGATCCGGACCCGCGTCGAATCCAAGTCGAGCGATGCCCGAAGCGCGCCAACCGTCCGAGATGAGTCAAGGCCCGGGGGGGCGGGTCAGTCAGACCGACCCGCCGCGGAGTCCGAACTGTTGTAGGAAAGTCAGAGTGCACCCGGTTCAAATGGGTTGAGCGATACAGCACTGAAGGAGCGGTTGCCCGCTCTTTTTGTGTTCTTCAAGCGCAGATCGGTTTTCAGCATTGGGTCGAATGAATCGAGAATGGGCGTCTAGACGGCTGCATCTATCCCGATGCCGCATGCTATCGTTATATGAGGCGTGGCTCGTTTCGAGTGACCCGCCTGCCGTGAGGAGCATGTCGTAAGAATCCAACTGTCGTTGCCCGGAGCCGAACTGAAGCCGTACGTGACGTACGCGCTCTTGGGGATCAACGTCTTCGTTTGGCTGCTGACGCAAGCAGTTGGAGCCGCGGACAGTTCGAACGAGTCCGAGACTTTGCTCAAGTTCGGCGCGATGTTCGGCCCGAATATCGTGGAGGGTGAGTATTGGCGTCTGTTCGCGGCGATGTTCCTTCACGCCGGAATTACTCACCTCGCGTTCAACAGCTTCGGCCTACTGATTTTCGGCATGCAAGTCGAGCGATTCTTCGGCCACGCCCGCTTCGCGACCGTCTACGTTCTAGCTGGATTGGCCGGTTCCGCGGCAAGCTACATCTTCAACACCGGAGGAGTGGCCGTGGGCGCCAGCGGAGCCATCTTCGGCATACTTGGCGCACTGGTGGCTTTCTTCACGACCCACAAAGACATGCTCGGAGAGATGGGCCGGCAGAGCCTGACAGGACTGCTGTTGTTGGCGGCGATCAACCTGGTCGTCGGAATTTCGACGCCGGGCATCGACAACTTCGCACACGTCGGAGGTTTCGGCGCAGGTTTCGCCTTGGGCATGGGTATCGGACCGGCTTACCGCCCGATCATCAGCTTCTTCAACGATGTGCGCCAATTCTCGGACGACAACCCGTTCTCGGCTCGGTGGTGGATCGTTCCCGTGGCCGTGGTGCTGCTGGTCGCGGCGACGGCGGGCGGAACGGTGACGCACCCGCTGGGCGCCTCGATTCGGCACCTGAACAACGCCGAACAGCTCCTTGAGAATCGCGAGCACGTGCTTGCCTTGAACGAGGTCGCGCTGGCTGTAGAAGGTTGGCCGAGTTACCCGAAAGCCTACTTCATGCGAGGTAGGGTGTTGGCTGACCTGGGCGACAGGGACGGCGCGGTCACCGCTCTATCCTTGGCATTGCGCCTCGATTTGCGCGGCGACGAGAGAGATGAAGCGTTAACGCTGTTGGCGACGCTCGGGGCGCAAGTGAGGTAGCGGCCGCTAGGCGGACTTCTGCTCCGGCGACGTCGACGGCAACGAAATCTGGCTGCCGTCCTCGGTGAGCAGCTGGACGCTCGCGGCGCCCTTGATCGCTCCCGCTCCAACCACGCAACGGCTCACGCCTGTCATGCTAGGCAGCTCGTACATCACGTCCAACAGCGCCTGCTCCAGGATCGTGCGCAGGCCCCGAGCTCCGGTCTTGTGGCCCATGGCTTCAACCGCGGCAGCTTGAAGCGCATCTTCGGTGAACACAAGTTCGACGTCGTCCATCTTGAACAGCGACTGATACTGCTTGACGAACGAGTTTCTCGGCTCGGTAAGCACGCGGATCAGGTCGGACTCCGTCAGATGGTTTAGGCTCACCACCACGGGAAGCCTGCCGACGAATTCGGGGATGAACCCGTACTCCATCAGGTCGTCAGGATTGACGTGTTGACGGATTTCGTCGGATGAACGATCCCTGCTACTCGTCGCGAGTCCGGGCTTGAAACCGATGCTTTGCCGGTTCTTGAACGCGCGCCGTTCGATGATCTCGTTAACGCCCTCGAATGCGCCGCCGCACATAAACAGGATGTTGTCGGTGCGTATCTGCAGGAAGTCCTGATGCGGATGCTTGCGGCCTCCCTGAGGCGGGACGTTGGCAACGCACCCTTCAATGATCTTCAGCAAGGCCTGCTGAACACCCTCTCCCGAAACATCTCGAGTAATCGAAAGATTGGGCGATTTGCGGGCGATCTTGTCGATTTCGTCGAGGTAGATGATGCCTTGTTCGGCGCGGGCGATGTCGAAGTCCGCGGCCTGGATCAATCGAAGCAGGATGTTTTCTACGTCTTCGCCGACGTAGCCAGCCTCGGTAAGCGTGGTGGCGTCGGCAATGGCAAACGGCACGTCGAGAATGCGCGCAAGAGTTTGCGCGAGGTGCGTCTTGCCCGACCCTGAAGGGCCCAACATGAGGATGTTGGCTTTCTGGAGTTCGACGTCGTTGTTCTTTTGGTTAGAGCGGCCGCGTTTGTAATGGTTGTAGACAGCTACGCTCATCACCTTTTTGGCTCGCTCTTGGCCGATGACGTACTCCTCCAAGCGCGACGATATCCACTTGGGGTTGAGGCCCTGGGATCCAACAGCCGCCTTTTCGCCAGTGGCACTCTCCGCAGGGCTCTCCTCGGCGATGATCTGCTCACAAAGATTTACGCACTCATCGCAGATGAACACACGCTCCGGGCCGGCAATCAGCCGTCGCACCTGAGCCTGGGTCTTGCCACAGAAAGAACACTGGTAGTCGTTGCGACCATTCATAGGCGGAAGCGAACCTCATTTCCCAAGGGTTGTTCTTGGCGTTCGTCGTGTATTAGTCAGCGGCGGCGGCAGCGCTTTGGGACACCAGCACCTCGTCGATCAGGCCGTATTCTTGCGCCTGTTCCGCGCTCAGATAGAAATCGCGGTCAGAATCTTGCGCGACCTTTTCGTAGGTCTGCCCTGTTTGAGTCGAGATGATCTGCCGGATGGTGTCTTGCTGTCGCAAAATCTCTTTCGCCGCGATCTCGATGTCGCTCGCCTGGCCCTGGGCGCTGGTGAGCGCCTGGTGCATGTGGATCGTGGAGTTAGCGAGGGCGTAGCGCTTGCCGACCGCGCCCGCGGTCAGCAGAACGGTGGCCATGGACGCGGCCATGCCCACGCATATCGTCGAGACGTCCGGTCGAATCAGCCGCATCGTGTCGTAAATCGCCAGGCCCGCGCTGATTACGCCGCCGGGAGAGTTAATGTACAGGCTGATGTCCCGATCCGGGTCTTCTCGGTCCAGAAACAGAAGCTGGGCGATGATGTTGTTGGCCACCTGATCGTAGATCGACGAGCCAAGAAAAACGATGCGCTCCTTGAGAAGGAGCGAGTATATATCGTAAGCCCGGTCCCCTCGCGCCCCAGTCTCAACCACCATGGGGATTACATTCTCAGGCCTCTGAATCATCGTCGTCGCCGCCTCCTTCTCGAGTTGTCTGGTCTTCTTCGGTTTGGTCTTCCGTGGCTTCATCGGCCTCTGATTCGGCCTCCGACTCGCCCTTGGCGATCTCCACCAATCGGGCGACCGCTTTTTCGTATTTCAGCATTCTGGAAACGGAGTCGCGATGGTCTTCGGAACTGTGGTCGTGGCCCTCGTGAGCGTCGGGACCTTCAGCTTCCACCATTTCAGCGATCTTGTCGTCGATCTCGGAATCTTCGATCTCAATATCTTCCGCTTCTGACAGTTTGTTCAACGCGAATGTCCGGCGGATTCGCTTTTCCGCTTCGCCGCGGGACTCTTCTCTCTGCTCTTCGGCGGTCTTCCCGATCGACTGAAGATAGTCGTCCCGCCGGATGTTGAGTTGCTGGAGGAAACTCATCTGGTTCTCTTCGATATGGTCGATTTCGTGCTCGACCATCACGGGCGACAACTCGATCGTTGCCACTTCCAGCAGCGCTTCCGTGACCAATTCCTCGTAGTGACGGTTGGCCCGGTTGTCGGCTTCTTCTCTAAGCGAGTCGTGGACGGACGTTTTCAGGGCCTCCAAGTTCTCGTACGCCTCGGGCAACCCCTTGGCAAACTCGTCGTCGATTTCCGGGAGGTCGCGGGCTTTGATGTCTTTGACTTCGACCTCGAAGCTGCATTCCTGGCCGGCGACCGAAGGGTCTCGGTAGTCATCAGGAATCGCGAGGGTAAATTCACGGCTCTGACCGGCTTCCGCGCCGACCATCTCTTGAGCGAATCCAGGAAGCGGGTTCGCGCTGTCTTCGTCGAGGAAGAAGACTCCGTCTTCCTGATCAATGACGGCCGTGTCGTCTACTTTGCCGACCACCCTGAGTGTGACCAGGTCACCGAACTCAATCGGTCGCTCGACCTCTTCCCAGGTTCCCAGGCTGTGCTGTATCTCTTCGACACGTCCGTCGACGTCTCCGTCGGTGACCGCTTCGGGTTCGAAGTCGACTCGAATGTCGTTGTAGTCGCCCAGGTCGACTTCGGGTCGAATCGGGACGGTGGCTTTCAGCGTGAAGGGATCGAGCTCAACCATCTCAACCGACGGCAACCCGGCGGCGTCGATATCCTGTTCCTTAATGGCGAGGTCGGTGACCTCGGACACCATCGTATCCAGAACCTCGTTGAGCAGACTCTCGCGCCCGATGAACGTTTCGACTATCCGACGAGGAGCTTTGCCTTTGCGAAAACCGGGGATGGCGACTTGCTGAACTACCTTGCGGTAGCCTTGGTCCAGGTACGGTGAGAGATCGGGGTCCTCAAGCTCGATGTGGATTATGGTTTGGCTGTCCACAATTTCTTCTTGAGTGATCTTCACGCGGGGCTCCTGAACGGCAAGTTGAGGTAAGGTTGAACTAGCATGATTATAGCATAGTGCAGGCCACAGTCTGATTGCAAAAAGGCGTTCTTGCTCCTGCTTTCACGTCACCGATGCACCGTCGCGTTCGATGCCGATTACGCACGCGGAACCGTAGCTAGAGACCGCTCGTGGCTCCCTGGAATTTACCTTGACAGAGGTATGGTTGTTGTTTACGATGCATGGGTACGGTGCGACACAAAAATGCCGGCAACCTGGCGGACTCCTTATTTGGAAGATCCATGGGAACATGGTCCGCGAAGTCCGGTTTCTCCAACGGACATGAAACGCTTTGCGGTGTTTCGGAGCCCGATCAATCGAAGCAAGATTCTCCCGCATACCGAATGTCGACCGACCCCACGCTGAAAGCTCTGAGCGACTGCTTCTTTGGCCGAATAATCACAATTGACCAGCGAAGATCCATCTTGAGGGACGCACTGAAGGCGCCCCAGTCAAGGGGATGAGAATGTCCAGTAAATACCAGCGCGAGATTGAAGACATCCTGGAGAAGGCCGGTGGTCTTGAAGAGACCGCGCAGCCCACATACAAGCCACCCCGACAAAGCGTCAAACGCCTCGTCTGGCTGTATGTCAGGCAGTCTCTAAGCGGCGAACTCTGGTCTATTTCGCCGGGTCGAGTGATGCTTGCGGGCTTCGTGCTGTTGTTGACATCGCTTTTCGTAAAGGCTTTCGTCAGCGGCGTCAGCGGGCCGTTGGCGTTGGTTGCGCTGCTCGTGCTCATCGTGGGATACGGGATGATGTTGGTCAAACCGCCGACACTGGAAAAGCGCTGGCGCGGTCAAGAGCTTGATGTGAGCTCCGACTCATGGTGGAACCGCCTGCGTCGCAAACTGAAATAACACAACTCTCGCGAAATCAGAGGGCCTCGCTTCAAGATATCGAAGCGAGGCCCTCTTTTCATTTGTGCGACACCGCGATGAACTCCCGTCCGTCTGGCGCCTACGGTTGCGCATCAAAAAACGATGACGGCGCCTAGATTGCGACGTGCTTGGTTCGATGGCTCTCATCGAACTCATCGACAACGACGGGGACGAGCCGAGCGGACGCAAAACCGGGCGGGTTGTTGCCCGCCCGGTTTGCCTTCAGTTCGCGATGCGATCAACCTAGACCGCGCACTCGCCCTCACCACGTTCGAGGACGTATTTGATCGTCTTGTTCCAGTCCATGTAGTAGACGAGAGTGTCGCGGTTCAGGCTAGGCACCTCGCTGAATTCCTGGAGGACCGGCTCGAACGCCTCGGGACCGACCCGCGTGACGAAGTCCTTGAACTCTTCGCCGTCGTTTCGCTGGGCTTTGTAGAAGTCCAGGACGCTCGTGAGGGCCTCGGGCACTCTCTTGGCCGGCACTTTTACCTTGACGCGCTGTCCGAACCTGGTGTCGGCATCGCGGTAATTTCCACCGACGAACATGTCGTATGCGGGAACCTGCCCGCCCGGTCCCTTGGCGGCGGCGCCGTGGAACCCGATGTCCGCGACATGGTGGTGCCCGCAACCGTTGGGGCAGCCGCTCATCTTGATGCGCATCTTCTTGATCAGCGGGTCCGACGTGTCAATGGCGTCGATGGTCTCAATGATCGCCTGTGCGAGGCCCATCGAGGCGGTGATGCCCAGCTTGCAGCTATCGGTGCCGGGGCAGGACACGACATCGCCAATCTCATGAGCGCCTGACTGGCCGAAGCCCATCTCTTTGAGCTGTTCCCAGACTTCGGGCAACGCCTTTTCAGGCACCCATCGGAGCGTCACGTTTTGTTGGGCCGTCAGGCGAGCTCGCGCTCCGGCGTATCGGCGGGAGACGGCGGCCAGGGCGTGGAATTGCTCAGCCTGGATGTCGCCCAAGGGCAGCCTGACCGCGACGGCCATGTAGCCGTCTTGTTTCTGAGGCGTGACGTTGGAATCCAACCACTCACGGTACTCTGGAGAGTCACTCGCAGGAGCGAAGTCGCCGTCCAGCACCGGTGCATTGACGGATTCGTCGTCAAGGAACAGGAGCGGCGTGGGGTCGAACGACCGCTGCGCCCAGGACTCTTTTAGCTCCTCTTCCACCAAACCTCGGAATTCATCGATCCCAATGCGGTCAATGAGGAATTTGATGCGGGCTTTCGACCGGTTTCGTCGCAACTCGTCGGACTGGTGGAACACCCGGATGACCGCTTCGGTGCGTCGCAGATACTCCTCGACAGGGACGAACTCGTAGAGCGTCGGAGCGACGCGAGGCATGATGGAGGTGCTGCCGCCGGTCACCATCTTGAAGCCGTGCTTGCCGTCTTCAATCTTCGGTATGAATCCGACGTCGTGGATGGCGGTGATGGCACAGTCGCCCTCGCAGCCCGAGAACGCGGTCTTGATCTTCCGAGGC
>Ga0187833_10006025_pt1 | contig 11311 bp, 9 predicted proteins | sample ETNtaG_37_FD_167968 | JGI IMG/M metagenome (GOLD analysis project Ga0187833, IMG submission 167968) | Marine microbial and viral communities from oxygen minimum zone, Eastern Pacific Ocean - ETNP2014_SV_400_PacBio MetaG (Illumina Assembly) | ecosystem: Environmental > Aquatic > Marine > Hypoxic... | reverse complement strand
AGTGGTTCCCTTTCCGCGAATCAAATCTATCTTTCCATCAAATGTGTAGTCCGTTCCGTATAGCACTTCCCCATTGGGTGACTTAAGTTGCTCGTGACTGTCTCGAGGGAAGAATGTGTAGACACTTTTGTGTCCTTCACAAATCTTCTCGATCGCCTTCTCTGCCATGGCCGCAGCTTGGTTAGAGTCGGCTGTCATCCAGACCTCGGTGTGGTCGAAAGGAATGTTTAAGTAATGTCTTTCTTGGTGCGTTTCACCGTCTTCTCCAACAGAAAGGCCTGCATGAGTACAATCATTGATGATTCCGCAACGTGTATGCCCACAGTTAACGTCTATCAAGCGCGCATTTGCCCTCGCTTCGTTTGTTCCAAAGGCCGCAAACGTGTAGGTGATGGGCAAAAGTCCTGTTTGGCGCATGCCAGCAGCCATCATATACATATTAGCCTCGGCAACTCCTACATTAATACATCGGTCTGGAAATTCTGATTCTACCTTATTAAATCCTCCAGAACCTGCCAAGTCTGCGTGTAGCACCATAATGCGCTTATCAACTTTCATCATATTAAGGATATGAGTCGCACCGAAGTCTTTGCGTGCGGCTCCTTTTTCAGTTGTCATTGTTCTCTTGTAACCCTTAAGGTTTGGAGAAAGCTCTATGTCGGTTTCTATTCCTCCTGCGAAACGCTTCTTCTCCGCATCGTAAAAACTTTGATACTGAGCAACAGACTCATCAAGTGGATCAAGATCTTTCAAGGCTTCGCTCGCCTCATCCTCTGATAACGGCGCACCGTGGAAGTTTTTTGATCCGGTATTCGATCCTTCTTCCATTAATGCAATACCATGACCCATCGTTGTGTAGTAACAGATAAAGATCGGCTTACCTTTTCCAACTAAGGTGTTCGCTTTTTCTATTGCTGCTTTTACTTGTGCAGGGTTGTTTCCGTTTTGCACCTCTATAACATTCCATCCACTTGCAGCTGCAATAGCAGCAAAGTCTGCAGCAACAGTGTTCGACGGCATGCCGCTAAGTTGAATGTCGTTCCAGTCTCCGTGGACTATAAGGTTATCAAGTTCTAAGTGAGCTGCCAGTCTAAATGCCTCTTGTACTTGTCCTTCTTGGGCATCACCATCAGCAAGTAAAACATCGACAATTCCAGATTTCTTTTGATGTTTTAATCCGAACGCAGTTCCTACTCCATGGCTTACTGCTTTTCCAAGTGGGCCCGTCCCAAAAGGAATGTCGCCAAGACCTGCTTCGATGTGACCTGGCAGACCCGATGGTGTTCTAAATGTATCAATAATATTCTGAGGCGACTTAAGTCTCTCATCTCCTTTATCTCTCCCAAACATGTAGATCAATCCAAATCCAAGAATAGATAGGTGCCCTGGACTCATTCGAAGCGGTTGGTCCGTAGAGGGGTCGCGCATCTTGTATATCCAGTAACAGGGAGTAAATGCTGAGAGAGGACCGCCAGGGTGACCAGACTTGTGAGTCAGTGGCGCCATCACGGCTAGGTGACGAATGATAGTGTGAGCAATTTCGTATTGAGATACCTCATCTCCACTCAATCCTTTTGCATCATCAGGCCCTATCCAGTAGCGGTCTCCCGGGTTAGCAGCCTGTGCAATTCGCTGCAGAGACATAGGTACTTCGTGGGGGTCTTTGCCGATGAGTGCTTTTGCATCTGGTCTAGTCATTTACAAGAGTGTAAAGTGGAAAACGGAAAACGGAAAGAGGTTATTTAATTAGATTGTAATCTATTTTCCACTTTCCACTTTCCACTTTACGTTAAAATGAATAGGGGAGTTCTAAATTGAGAAAACGTCATTAATGAGGACAATTAGTGTTCAGCCCTTGTGTTAGGCAATTGGCAATTTGTCGACGAATTTTTGAGCAAATGGCAGTCCCCTATTATTTGTTAAATTTTGTATACATTCATTTGCACGGAACTTAGCGAAATTGGCAACCCCTATCTCCTTGTCGGGTAGCGAAAAAACGGTAACATATTCAGGTTATGAGACGACCTAAATTCAACCGAAAACAAGTCCCTCTTATGGGAATCAACATCTCGGCAATTGTCATGCTCAGTATGCTGATGCTCGCAGTCTAAGATGGCTACGGTCGATGACTTCGAAGTATTGGATATTCGCGTTGGGCGAATAGTTTCAATAGAAGATTTTCCTGAAGCGAGAAAACCAGCGTATAAACTGACGATAGATTTTGGAGAAGAAATCGGCACCAAGAAATCATCTGCACAAGTCGTTGCAAATTATTCCAAAGAAGATTTGCAGGATCGTTTGGTACTGTGTGTTGTAAACTTTCCACCGAGGCAGATTGGTCCGTTTATCTCAGAAGTATTAACACTCGGAGTGCCAGATGAGAAGGGGGAGGTAGTTTTAATTCAACCGAGCAGCGAAGTAGAGGTCGGGGGACGTTTATATTAGTTTGCACAAGGAAAAATTTAGGAATACTGTACGTTCATGTGTTCAGATAGTTCTATTGAAGCAATACGGCCTGTTATATATGCGCAGTCTAATTCAGGTTTCTTGTCAGCGTTAAGAAAGTACCATAGAGAATTCAGAGCAGATGCTGTCCTTACTTTTTTTATTTCCGCAACCAAAACAGATGGTGCGTCTTTGAGTGCTGATGAAGCATTGACAAAGTTACGTGCAGATAATGCATTATGCGATGAGTGGAGAGGTAAGATTCAAGCTCAGTTACGTGAGTTTATGTAGCTTTCTGGATAATCAAAGAAAACGAAAATAACTAGTTGCTGATAATCAACATCCTCTTATGTCCTGTACGGATCTCTTCTTTGACTCCTGTCCAGTCGTGAATAGCATCAAGGAGTACACGATGTTTGTATTTGTAATCTTGTCCACGCTTTGTTCCAGGGTCGTTGGTAAAGAAATGTCTCCAGTTGTAACCCGTTATTACAAGCATGTGATACCAAGGACCTTGCCCAGAGAAGTACGGGTTACCGAGGTCTCTTCCTGCAGCAGGAACAATAACGGGGTTTCCTTTTGCGAGCTCATGCATGATGGACTCTTTGCTAACATCATCACTAATGCGTGTCTGATATTCGTAATACTCTTCTATAATTTCTGCGAGCTCATCAAGAGAAACATCGTACTTATAATGGTTGGCTTCTTCCCAGTTCGTGAGCTGTAAAATTTCTCTGTTTGCCTGGTCGGGTGAGAGACTTGTTCCTCGCAAAAAGTAATCCACCATAACAACAGATGCCTCTTCGCATGCTTCTTGGTAGGGATTATCCCAGTTGGCATCAGGAGCTTGTGGTGTAAAAGGCACATCGATGTATGCCTTACTGGGGAGAGTGATCTCCTGGATTTCTCCTGATTCCGGTACAGGATCTGCGTCATGCTCAAAATTCACCTTCGCTTCTGAGGATGGCTCCAGTTCCACTGTAACCGTAGATGCAGTGCATCCTGTAAGCAGTGTGGCCGAAAGTAGGGCAGTCCAAACACGCATAGATGTAAGATTTATTACACGCTACCTCTTTTGACCTTAAAATCCAGTGAATTCTGCTCTATAATGCGGGTGATGAAACTCTTTATAGATACAGCAAATGTAGATCAGGTAGCGGAAATCGCCTCCTGGGGTGTGCTCGATGGAGTCACGACAAATCCAAGTTTAGTTGCAAAAGAAGAAGGGGCTGACTTTAAAGAAACAGTTACGAAGATGTGCGGCCTAGTTAATGAAGTAAGTGCACAGATTACGGCGACGCAATTTCCAGAAATGAAAAAGCAAGCGGATGAATATAGCAGCTGGCACAAACATGTTGTCGTAAAAGTTCCAATGACAGTCGAAGGGTTAAAAACTCTTAATTACTGCAGTTCAAAAGGTATTCATACCAATACAACTCTAGTCTTCTCTGTCCCTCAAGCCATCATGGCTGCGAAGTCCGGAGCAACAATGATCAGTCCATTTGTCGGTCGTCTTGATGATCTTGGTATGGATGGAATGGAACTTATTCAAGATATTCGCACTGCATGGGATCACTATAATTTTGATACACAAATTCTTGTTGCTTCAGTTCGCAATGTCGAACACGTACATCGTGCTGCAACTATTGGTGCACACATTGCGACTATTCCTTACAAAGTATTTAAGGAACTTCCACAGCATGACCTCACAGATAAAGGCTTAAAGAAATTTATGGAAGACTGGGAATCTGTTCAAAATCGTTAATGAGTATCAATCAACTCGGTGTCATCGGCCTTGGAACAATGGGTGCAAACCTTGCGCGCAATGCAGCACGTAATGGAGCCAAGGTTGCTGTATTTAATCGAACAACAGAAGTTATGCATGATTTCGTAAAAGAGTATGGAAAAGAGGGAATGATAGTTCCATGTAAAACGTACGAGGAACTGTTTCGCTCTTTAGATGAACCGCGTGCGTTGCTACTTATGGTAAAAGCAGGACCTGCTGTCGATGCTGTTATCGAAGATTTCCTTCCACATTTAAAAGAGGGAGATATCATCATCGATGGAGGTAACAGTCATTATCCAGATACAGAGCGCAGGGTAGTAGCACTTAAAGAGAAGGGGATTCGTTTCCTTGGAATGGGTGTGAGTGGCGGAGAAGAGGGCGCACTAAACGGCCCAAGTATGATGCCCGGCGGTGATATCACTGCATGGGAGGATATGAAAGAGATTCTCGAAAAGATGGCAGCAGATGACGGCCTCGGCGGAAAATGTGTTAGCTACATAGGCGAAGGTGGTTCAGGACACTTTGTGAAGATGGTCCACAACGGGATCGAATACGGGATTATGCAGTTGATTGCTGAAAGTTACGATGTGTTAAAAAATGTTGGTGAGTACACCAATGCAGAACTTGCAGAAACTTTTGGTCATTGGAGCGAGGGTGATGATCTGAAATCATTTTTGATTGAGATCACAGCAAAAGCTTTCGAAAAAAAGGATGATCAAGGCTCTGGAGATTTGATTGATGTTATCCAAGATAAAGCAGGTCAAAAAGGTACAGGAAAATGGACAACGATCTCCGCACTTCATTACGGTGTAGCAATTCCTACGATTACTGCTGCTGTAGATGCACGTATTCTTTCTGGCAGTGCAGATCTTAGAGGTTCGGGAAGACCATATACTCCAGATCTCGAAGAGCCAGTTCCTAATAAAGAAAAGATGCGCATTATGGTACGCAGTGCATTACACCTCAGTACGCTTTGTGCGTACAAACAGGGTTTTCAATTGATGAAAGTAGCGAGCGAAGAGCATCAGTGGGATTTGGATCTTGCAGAGTGTGCTCGTATTTGGCTTGGTGGTTGCATTATCCGCTCTGTCGTACTAAAGAACTTCATGAATTCTCTTAGTGACTCTGCATCGCAACAAAAAACAGCCTCTGTATATTTTGAAGAACAATTTGGCGGAGAGAAGCAGGTATTTTGGAGACAAGTACAAGAGTTGGCTGGAAGCAGGGGAGTTCCTGTGCCAGCGTTTACGGCTTCGCTTAGTTATTACGACGCTATTCGACGGGATCGACTTCCGCAAAATCTTATTCAAGCACAACGAGATTTCTTTGGAGCTCATACGTATGAGAGAGTGGACAAAGAAGGAATCTTTCATGCTGAGTGGTAAGATGTGAACAGAAGAGTGATCTATCATTGATCATTGTCCATTGATCATTCTTTATCCTCTTTCCTCTTTCCACTATCCTCTTCGTATGTACGCCTCGGCCACATGTGAAGACGTTTTACGAAAACTAGAAAGTTCCATAGATGGAATCTCTGGTGAACAGGTAGTGTCTCGCCGCGAAAAGTTTGGAGTAAATGAGCTCCCTACAAAAAAGAAGTCACTAATTAAGCTTTTCTTTTCACAGTTTCAGGATGTCATGGTGTACATCTTGTTCGCAGCTCTTGGAATATCCCTTGTCATCCCGTTTGTAGAAAATGGAGGAAATGCTACTGTAGAAAGCTTTCTTGATGGAGCTGTTATATTTGCGATTTTAATATTGAATGCAGTTCTTGGTTTTGTGCAGGAGTACAAAGCCGAAGAGGCAATTGCCGCTTTGGCGAAACTAACATCACCTCATGTTCGTGTACGCAGAGATGGCAAAGAACAGATAATTGATTCGAAAGAGATAGTTCCAGGTGACGTAATTATCATAGAGGCTGGAGATCGAATTTCTGCAGATGGACGAATACTCAACCATTCACATCTTCGTGTAAATGAATCCAGTCTTACTGGAGAATCACATGCAGTAGATAAGACAGATGATGTTATGGCAACAGATCGATTACCTCTAGCAGAGCAACACAATATTGTATTTTCAGGAACACTGGTCACACGTGGATTTTCTGAATACATTGTTACATCCACAGGAACCAATACAGAGATTGGAAAAATAGCAAAGCTTGTTTCAGAGACAGAGTTTCCAGAGACCCCATTGCAAAGACGCATGGCACAACTAGGAAAAATGCTCGGATTAGTAGTGATTGTGCTCTGTGGAATTATTGCGGGTATCGGAGTGTATCAGCAGTTACCATTTACAGAAATCCTCCTTATTACAGTTAGCCTTGCTGTGTCTGCAGTTCCAGAGGGTCTTCCTGCGGTAGTAACAGTATGTCTAGCAATGGGTGTTCGTCGTATGACGAAGAAAAATGCACTAGTACGACGATTGGAGTCCTTAGAAACTTTAGGATCTGTGACAGTTATCTGCTCTGACAAGACAGGCACCATCACGCAAAATACAATGAAGGTTATTGATAGTTGGGTAGCAGACTCTCAGGAAAAATCTCTCCTCGCGCAAATTGCTTCTTCTTGCAATAGGGCAAAACTACCAAACATAGGAGACCCGACAGAAATTGGATTACTTCAATTTGGAGAATCACAAAGTGCAGAAAGATTACGAGTAGACGAAGAAGAAGTCCCCTTCACTTCCGAAAGTAAATACATGCAAACCCGTCATGGTAACAGTGTGTTTATTAAAGGGGCACCAGAGAAAATTGTAGAGTTGGCTGGAGGAAATCATCAGGAATTATTGGATGCAGATGATGCATTTGCCTCAAAAGGTCTCCGGGTATTGGCCTGTGCTGTAAAGAAAGCAGAAGCCATCACCATAGTAGGGCTTGTAGCAATGGAGGATCCACCAAGAGAAACTGCGAAGCAAGCGATTAAAGAAGCAAGCACTGCAGGCATACGTACAATTATGATTACAGGTGATAACGTTCGAACAGCAGCATCTATAGCTGAGCAGGTAGGTATAGAAGGAAAGGCTTTGCATGGTACTGAAATAGATCAGATGACTTCGCATCAACTTGCAGTAGCATTGGAAGATGTAGCAGTGCTTGCGAGAGTTTCTCCTGTACATAAATTGCGTATCTTAGAAGCATTGCAGGAAGCAGGGGAGGTCGTAGCGATGTCAGGCGATGGGGTAAATGACGCACCAGCACTCAAAGGAGCGCACGTAGGTGTTGCCATGGGAAAGGTAGGAACAGAAGTGGCTAGAGAAGCTTCTAGTATTGTTTTGGCTGATGATCACTTCGCTACAATTGTCTCTGCAATTTCCGAAGGGCGTAGAATCTATGACAACATCAAAAAGTTTGTCCTGTTCCTCCTTAGGGCAAATTTCGACGAGCTCCTATTTATCGCCACGACTATTATTCTTGGAATGCCACTCCCGTATTTGCCACTACATATTTTATGGATCAACTTGATGACCGATGGGCTGCCAGCACTCGCTCTTGGAATGGAACCTGCGGAACGTAATATAATGAAACGAGCACCTCGCCCTCAAAGCGAACACATTCTTCATGGAGAATGGGGTCGACTACTTTTTTCTTCAGTATTTGCATTTGCAATCGCGTTTGTATTTTTCTTGTGGCAGCTCTCTCAGGGTGTATCTGTTATCGAAGCACGCTCTGTAACACTTACTCTTGCTATTGTTTTCGAGCTCTTCCTGGCATTCTCTGTGCGTAGCAGAGAGCCTATATGGAGAGTTGGGTTCTTTACTAATAAGTGGCTTCTCGGTGCTACTGCTATTCCGTTCTTGCTCCAGTTTGCCCTTCTATACACACCGCTAAATATCCTCTTCCATGTTACTCCAATATCACTAACGCAATGGATAGAAGTCCTCTTGCTTGCATCTGTAGCATTCGCTGTATTTGAGTTGATTAAATTGCTGCCAGACAAAAAATAGATACACTGTCTGATTTAATAACTCCTAGGATTTGTATTTACACATAATTTAATTGTGGCGGAGAGTGAGGGATTCGAACCCTCGGACCGGTTACCCGGTCAACACATTAGCAGTGTGTCCCATTCGACCACTCTGGCAACTCTCCACCGCTACTAGTATAGGGCAACTGTTGAGTCTTTCTCAAAAGAAAGCATTGCTTCTTGAAGGCTATCTATTCCATGCTGGCTAATCACCTCGATAGATCCATTTTCCTCAAACGTATTTACAAGTAAGTCCATTATAGGGATTTTAACGATAATACATCCCATGCTACGGAATCTTGTATCCATTCCATCAAAGATCTCATCTTCCTGTCCGTATTCGTGGAATCCATACGCTGTGTGCTCAGATCCATCTCTGTAGAGTCTTAAGAAGCGTCCGGAAGGACCAAAGGTCAATCGGTCTCCTTTAACGTGCATGCTGTTAATAGACCAATTCCAGTTTGGAGTAGAAGCATTATACGACCTGCCAATGTAATACACCCAGCGACGCTGTCCAGTAACGAGTGGAAAATTAAGATACTGACCATCTTCATGGAAGATATATCCCTCGTTATTTTTAGTATCTACAAGTACTTTATCACCGTCTTCAATCTCCCATTTTTCAGCAGAAATTGCATGGGGCACGGGGTCGCCTTGCAGCCCTTCCACAGGGGAAAGTGGAGCAATAGGCACGCTCAAAATGAGCATCAGTAATGAGCTGGTCAGAGTTGACATAAAGGCAACTATTCTACATAATTTTACTTGTACGTCAATGGCTTCTGCTAGCCGAATTATGGCAATATATGTGCCTGAAACGAGGAATATTCAGCTACTTAAAATTTTGATTAATTATGGATGATTTTCGACACGATTCAGTACTTATGGATGAGGTTTTACAAAGCCTCAATCCACAGTCTGGGGATCACATTCTGGATGTCACATTAGGGCTTGCTGGACATGGATTTGAACTGCTAAAAAAGTCGGGTTCAAGTGGGTCACTTGTGGGGCTAGATGCCGATGAGAAGAATCTAGAAACTGCAAAAAGACGATTGGCAGAATGTGCTAACCAGTGTGAGTTTATTCACGCAAATTTTATGCAATTATCTGATCTTAATCTTGGGAACTTCGATGTTATTCTCGTAGATCTTGGAGTGAGTTCACCGCATTTTGATGAGCCAGAAAGAGGGTTTAGCTTTAGATCAGATGGACCACTTGATATGAGATTCGACCGAAACTCTGGAGAGACTGCTGCAATTCTTATACAAAAATCTTCTATCTCAGACCTCTCAAGAATACTAAAAGAATATGGAGAGTTGTCACAACATGGAAAAATTGCCGAAACTCTTAAGGAGGCAGAGCCCAAAACAACACAAGAAGCATTTGCAGCCATAGAGGAAATAGCAGGATATCGTGCTAAATCTATCGCAGCACAAGTGTTTCAGGCATTGCGTATTGCAGTAAATGATGAGCTTGGTGCACTGGAAGCCTTACTAGATACTGCTCCATATATGCTGAATTCTAAAGGTAAACTAGGGATAATCTCTTTTCATTCCTTAGAAGATCGTATGGTAAAACAGAGGTTTCGCAGTCTTTGCTCTGTAGAGAAAGATGAAACCACAGGTGCAGATATCGGTGAAGCTCCTTTTTCCCTTATAAAGAGAAAAGCCATCAAACCTTCGGATGAAGAGATATCGCAAAATCCGAGAGCTAGAAGTGCTCGCCTTAGAGTGATACAAAAGAAGTAACATCCAGTATTTTGTGGTAGAATTTGTATGTGTTACGAGATCTTCTTTTTCCAGAAGGAGGCCCTCGCAGGTCTTCGCTTGGTCGAATGGTAAACCAGAGTACGGTGCTACTTATGGTTTCTATTGGCACACTAATTCTCTTGCTAGCACTTCTTATACTCTTTCATCAAAACAGCAATGCCACAAAAGGGTATCTATTAAGGAACCTAGAGCGCGAAAGATCTCACCTTCTTCTCGATCAAGAGGTGTTAAATATGCAAGTTGCTAAGGCTCAGGCTATGGAAAAGATAGAAAGCGACCGCCAAGTACAGACCATGATTCCAGTAAAAAACCCCACATACACTACAATAAACAAAGTAATACCGTCAGAAACCCTAGAATAAGGCAAAATTACCCTATGGGCCTAAGGACAAAAAAATGGTATAATAAAACGAACAAATGAAAACAAACCTTGTCATTGGAGTAGCTGTTTCAGCCGTCCTTGGTCTGGTGGTTCTTGCATCCCCTGGGCAATATTCTGCACAACTTTCGTACGATCAGTGCGTAGGAGAAGTATATGGAACAGCAGGATGTCCGCTGATTGAAGATGACCCAAGTCCTCCGAATTGTGGAGATGCCATATTGGATGAGGCAAGCGGCGAAGAGTGTGATGAGGGACGTTTTAATGGAGTAAGTTTCTGTAGTGATGAATGTAAGATTTTCTACTGCGGAGATGCGGAGGCACAAAACCACATTGGAGAAGAATGTGACCTTGGTGTAAACATGTACGCCGTAGCTCAGGGGGAGCTAGATCTTATATTTGATGCAGAGCAAATCAGCAATTACGCAAACGAATGTGGTACAGCATGTATTCCTCCTTGCCCTTTAAAGAAAGATTCTAACGGAAACTACGAATTAGATTCTGAGGGAAACTATCAACTAAATTGTGATTCAGGCCTTCTTCCTAGTCGATGTACATATGCAATATTCGAGGAAGCTTGTTCAACAGAACCGGTAAATCCTGCAGCACCTGATGTACCACCTTCAAATAGCACTTCATCTTCAGATACATCTGGTGATGGTGACATAACAGTAAACCTTACGTTCCCATTCCCTCAGCAGGATGGTGAATCATCTAGTGTTGGCACAGACTCTTCTGATGGTACACAGCAAAATGTTCAAGGACCTGTTTGTGGAAATGGAGTGCCAGAGCTTGGAGAAATGTGTGACGATGGAAACAAGAGCGACCTTGATGGATGCACAAACAATTGTCGTGCCCCGTACTGTGGTGATGGTATTCGAGAAGGAGCTGAACAGTGTGATACACGTGGTGCCGACACAAGTGGATGTGATGCAGATTGCTCATTCCCAGACTGTGGAGACGGACACCG
>Ga0187833_10006023_pt1 | contig 11312 bp, 9 predicted proteins | sample ETNtaG_37_FD_167968 | JGI IMG/M metagenome (GOLD analysis project Ga0187833, IMG submission 167968) | Marine microbial and viral communities from oxygen minimum zone, Eastern Pacific Ocean - ETNP2014_SV_400_PacBio MetaG (Illumina Assembly) | ecosystem: Environmental > Aquatic > Marine > Hypoxic... | reverse complement strand
ATTCTCGAAAAATAGCTTATTCTCATTTAGAAGCAATCGGCAAGACAGGAATTGTTTGGAGAGGTCAATCAAGAGTAGACAATATAACACCTGAAACGGCAAAATTGGCACGGGAATCAGGATGTTCTGCTATTGGACTAGGAGTTGAAAGCGTCTCTCAGAACTCATTGGACATTATCAGCAAAAAAGTAAGTGTAAGTAAGAGTAAAGAGGCCATTTATCTTCTCAAAAAGAATGGTATTGAATGTAGAATCTATCTAATCGTTGGCCTACCGGGAGAACCAGATGATATTGTTAAACAGACATGGGATTTTGTTAAAGAAACAGAACCGGATTTAGTTACACTATCTCTTTTTACAGTAAGGCCAGGAACAGAAGTTTATAATAATCCGGGCAAGTTTGGAATAAAAAGTACTTCTACCGAGTGGGATAACACCATGCATATGTATGATAGATATAAAAAAGAGAAACCAAATATTACTTTTGAATACGAAGAGAAGACCGCATGGGGAAAAGGTTTTGATAGTGATAGAATAGTTAATAACTACCTGGAGTTACAATCAAGACTTAAGGAATACGGGTTTAATTCAGCTATTCATCCTTTAACAAGCCCATGAATTCAATGAACAAAGAGTGGTACAAATCGACACAATCCAGAGAGTAGACCGGCGATTATGAAGGAAAAACTTTTAGTCTTAGGTGCCTCGGGGTTTATTGGCAGGAACATTGCGGAATTCTACGCAAATGATGACAACTTTGAAGTCTTTGGGACTTATTTGAATTCTGAGCCTTTAAAGAATCCTAATATCAAGATGATCAAATCTGATCTGACTAATAAAAATGATGTCGGTAAAGTAATAGAAGGTAAAGATATTATAATCCAGGCTGCTGCTACCACCTCCGGGTCAAAGGATATTGTAACAATGCCTTATTACCATGTTACTGATAATGCGGTAATGAATGCTTTGGTCTTTAGGGCTGCTTACGATTATAAAGTGTCTCAAGTTGTATTCTTTAGTTGTACAAATATGTATCAGTCAAGCGACATACCAATCAAGGAAACCGATTTTGATGCAAATCAAGAGATGTTTCCAAGTTATTTTGGTGGTGCCTGGACAAAAGTGTATAATGAAAAGATGTGCGAATTTTACTCACGGATTAGTCCTACAAAATATACAGTTATACGGCACTCAAATATTTATGGACCTAATGATAAATTCGATCTCGACAAATCGCATGTTTTTGGGGCAACCGTGACTAAGGTTGCAAATGCTGAAGAAGGAGGGAAAATTGAAGTCTGGGGACAGGGCAGCGAAGAACGGGATTTGCTTTATGTCTCGGATCTTGTAAATTTTGTTAAGATTGCGATCGATAAGCAAAAGTCTAAATTTGAATTGTTTAACGCTGGGTATGGCGGTTCAATTTCTATAAAAGAATTGGTTAAGAAAATTATTTATCACTCAGGAAAGAGGATTGACATAGAATTTGATAACACCAAACCGAGTATTAAAACAATAATCTGTCTTGATACGACAAAGGCAAAAGAATTTTTCGGTTGGTCTCCAGAAGTTTCTATTGATGAAGGTATAATAAAAACGCTTAAATGGTACAGCAATAATATTAAATTATTTAAGGACTATGCTAACAAAGGGTAAATAGAATGTGGTGGTTAAATGATATAGTTGTGCCAATTAGTCTGATCTGAGAATGATTTGTGGGCAATTTTTTATTGGGATATACAAAGCTAGATGATTGAAGACATGATTAAGGATAATATATCAGAAGAAATAAATAGGGATTTAATAAAAAAATATAATTATTCCACGTTTATGTATACGGAATATCCTCACAAAAGTTTTTGGTCAAATAAAATTGGTGAGAAAGATTTCAGAGCAGGTTTGAAAAGTTTTTGTGAGAGCAAGAAGAATGCTCCTGTGATGTTATATGTACATATCCCTTTTTGCTCTAAACAGTGTCTTTATTGCACATGTCATACTTTAATTACAAAGGAGCATCAAAGGGTAAAAGATTATTTAAAATTTCTTTTTCGTGAAATTGATTTATTGCATGAGTTTTTAAATGAAAACTCATTAGTACTTAATATCAAAGAACTACATATCGGGGGAGGGTCTCCTACGATTTTGGATAAGCAAGAGTTTGATTTGCTTATAGAAAAACTTCAGCAGATAGTTGATTTTAAGGATTTAAGGGAATTCTCTCTTGAGATAGATCCTCGTGAAGTTGATAAAGAGAAAATGAGATATTACCATGCTACTGGTGTTAACAGGGTCTCTTTTGGCGTGCAGGATTTTGATCCTAATGTACAAAAAGCTATTAATAGAGTTCAGTCTCCTGAGCTAATAGAGGGATTGCTTGCTCCGGATATTAGAAAGTGCTTTAGCAATGGTATTAATTTTGACATTATTTGTGGTCTTCCTAATCAGACAAGAGAGTCCATAAAAAGGACATTTATGAGAATAGTGGAAATGTCACCAGACCGTATTTGCTTTAATTATCTTCATTACTCTCCTAAATTCTCAAGTCATCAAATAGTAATGCATGATGGACGTAATGGTCGCCCATCTAAACTTCCTGATCTTTTCGAAAAAAAGATGCTTTTTAACGAAGCCCTCAGTGTCCTTTTAGATGGTGGTTACTTGCGTATAGGATACGATCATTTTGCAAGACCAACTGACGATGTTGCAAAAGCAGTGAAAGAGAATACATTGCAGTGGAATGCTTTGGGAGTTACTTCAGGAGGATATCAAGATGTAATAGGTCTAGGATTGCATAGCTATAGTACATTAGGAAATTACTATTTTCAGAATTTCTTCGAATTGCATGACTGTGAACGGGCTGTTGCAAATGGTAAATTCCCGATATATCGTGGGTATATGCTTAATAGAGATGATGAGATAAGAAGAGATGTTATAAAGACATTACGTAGTTTTCTCTTCTTTAACTATACGGATATAGAGGGAAAGTATGATATAGAATTTAAAGAATATTTTAAGGAAGAGATTGTTGCTTTGGCAAAATTCACAGAAGACGGCCTATTGGAGATTTCAGACAATAGAATAATAATCAATGAGTTAGGATATCAATTTACGGATCTCTTTTGCAGTGTTTTTGATAATTATATATAAGCTTCTTTGCATATGCACAAAAACATTAACTTCAGTTGGGGCATACAATGAAAGCGTATCTCATGGGAATTACCCCAGATCATCAAATACTGGAGAAATGATTTTATGATAAATGAAACTCAAATTAAGAGTGTGTTAATTACCGGAATTGCTGGAAGCGGGGGAAGCTATCTGGCAGAACATATTCTACATAATCATCCCGAGGTACAAGTTCATGGTATAGTACGATGGCATAGCACAACCTCGTCAAAGAACCTTTCGGATATCTTAAGCAAGGTGCAAACCCATGAATGTGATTTAAACGATTTTAGTTCTACGTTTTCCGTATTGAAGAGAGTCAACCCGGATGTAATTTTTCACTTAGCCTCTCATGCTAACGTTCGCGCAGGATTCATAACTCCCCTTTCCGTAATAAATAATAATATTATGGGTACTGCTAATTTATTTGAGGCTATACGTCTTGCGGAAATTGATCCGGTGCTACAGGTGTGCAGTACTTCCGAAGTGTATGGACAGGTTGCTCCTGAAAACGTTCCTATTAAGGAGGATTGCCCTATACAACCCTCCAGTCCTTATGCCGTGTCTAAGTTGGCTCAGGACATGCTGGGATTGGCATATTATAGGAGTTATGAAATGAAAGTTATTCGTACCCGTATGTTTGCATACCTCAACCCGAGACGTACCGATTTGTTTGCCACTTCCTTTGCCAGGCAGATTGCCAGAATTGAACAGGGATTGCAAAAGGAACTAGTGCACGGGAATCTGGACTCCATAAGAACGTTGATTGATGTGCGTGATGCAATGCGGGCTTATTGGGATGCCGCTGTTCATTGTGAATATGGAGAGGTCTACAATATTGGAGGCTTAACTACGATTTCAGTGGGAGAATTTTTAGAAATGTTAAAGGGCATTAGTACGGTTCCTATTTTCAGCAGAGTAGATCCACAACTGTTACGTCCTGCGGACGTTACATTACAGATTCCTTGTACTGATAAATTTACTCAAGTAGCAGGCTGGAAACCACAATATGATTTTAAAGGAAGTGTTGAATATCTGCTTTCTTATTGGAGGAAAGAGGTGTTGAAGGAAGTAGCTGAAGGTGGTATTTAGGCCATTGTTGCGCAAATTGATTAAAAGCAGAAACTACATTCTTTTTGGCAGTGCATAGCTGTTCATCCAAATAGTGAAGCCTGGTGGCAATCAAAGCAGGTCGGATTTCCAATCCAGACGATAATTTAAGATCATAAATCTGAAAGATATAATGTCTAACATCATAGTTGACCACCCAAAAATTCGGTGTTGGAAAGAACGTGTTGAAGCAAACGGCAATACTATCAAAGATCTTAAAGTATTAGCTGCCATATCAAGAAACGAAACAGGTCTATTTGGGGCTGTTTTGGATTGCCAATTGCTGACACCTGAGGGTGTAGAAGTCCCTCGATGTGTCATGATTTTCGGTGATAGTGTTGCTATCATTCCAGTGTTGACTTGTAGTGATGATGGGAACGTATATACTCTGATGGTTGAGCAGCGTCGTATTGTTGACGGTGACTATTCTAGAGAATTCCCCTCAGGTGGTATTGAAACAGAAGGAGATCCTAAGGTAAGTGCCTGTAAGGAAATTCGGGAAGAGCTACATCTTACCGTTTTGCCAAAGGAGTTAATTCCCCTCAAACCCTATCCAATAAAAGCTTCTTCAAGTATTATGGGTGATCTGGTTTATTATTATTATTTTGAAAGAACTGTTTCTCTGTCGCTTTTGAAGGAGATAGATGGTCAAAGTACGGGATGTCATGAGGAAAATGAGTTTATTCAGGTTAAGGTGCTTAAAATGTCGGAGGCTTCAGATGAATCAACAATAGCAGCCCTGATAGGAATAAAATTATTAGAAAAAAAAATGGGTAGAGTGTATTGATCAAAACGATTGGTGTATTATAATTTTATTAGGTAGATATGCTAGGAATTATCATCCCTACAAAAAACCACTCCGAGTTTATCATCAGACAACTATATTACTATGCGAGTGTTGGCTTTCCATATACAATTTATTTTGGAGATTCCAGCGACTCAGACCACATAGAAAGAGTCCTTCCGGTGATTGAAAAACTGAAAAACCAAATCAAGGTTGTTCATACTATAATAGATCCAAAAATAGTTTCTCATGGTGTAGTAAAAGAGTTGGCCGATATTGTTCAGGAAAAATATATTGCATTCATAGGAGATGATGATTTTCTGGTTCCGAATTCATTGGGGAGATGTATAGGATTCCTTGAGGCTAATCCAGAGTATGTTTCTGCACAAGGAAAAGGTGTTTTGTTTTCTTTAGATAAAAAGGGTGCATATGGAAATATTGAATCGCTTGGCCTGTATTCATCAAGAGGGTGTGAAGTGGAGGCTCCAATTCAAAGATTGCATAACATCCTTAATGATTATTGGGTTCTTGACTTTTCTGTTTTTAGAACAGAAGAATATCGTCAAATTTACGATTGTAGAAACATTCAAAGTACAGGTTTTATCTCTGATGGAGCATTTACTGAAATACTGATTGGTTGCTTATCTCTTATTCGTGGCAAATCTAAAGGGTTGGATTGTCTGTATTTGTTTCGCCAGACGGGGTCTCATCGATATAATTTGACCAACGCGGTCGTTGAATGGCTATCGAAACAAGATTGGCTATCGTCTTATAAGATCTTTCATGATAAATTAACAGAAGCTCTAATCCAACATGAGAATATCACACAAGAGGTTGCTTCGGATATTGTCAGGCAGGCGTTTTGGAAACATGTTGCCGGTGGTGTATGCAGATCGGATCAAAGGAAGAAAGCATCCAAAAAGAGGATAATTGCTTTTCGAGGTAAAGTGAAACGTATCCCAGGTATAAAATATTTGTACAAATATATTAAGAGTAAAATTCCTGGAGTCCAAAATGCTTTTTATTTAGAGAACATGTTAAAGCGTTCTTCTTCTTACCACAAAGATTTTATGCCTGTATACAATGTGATCACCTCTTCAGAAGAGAAGATTGCTTCTGAAATATTTTAAGGTATTTGTCTGTTGATTTCCCCTTCTTTTACTATTAAGAAAGTATTACAAGTTTGTGATACAGAGACTGATGTATAGGTGTTGAGTCTTTTGGATAGAGAAATTTCTCCAATAAACACCATAAACTGTATAAAATTGTTTTGAGCAGAATGGCACTAAAAGTTGGAATGGTACAGATTAATAATAGCTTTGCCGGACAGAATTATCTTCCTTACTCTATAGGGCTGTTAATGGGTTATGCCCAGAAATACCTCGTGGACAAGGATGAGTATGTTTTCTTAATACCTGTTTATTCACGTATTAGAATAGAAGAAATAGTTGAACAAATGTGTGAGGCAGATATTGTTTTTTTCAGTACGTATGTCTGGAATATTCAATTCTCCTTAAAAATTGCTCAAGCGATTAAGGAAAAACGTGCGGAAACCATTACCGTATTTGGTGGGCCTCAGATTCCCAATCATAGTGAGGCCTTTCTCAGAAAGTACAGTTTTGTTGATGTTGCTGTTCATGGAGAAGGGGAGTCTAGTATCTGTCCGGTTCTGGAAAATACCAGGGCGCGTAGTTGGAGAGATGTCCCATCAATTAGCTTTCTGGACGAGGGCAACAATTTCAGGCAAACACGCAAAGCACACAGGATTAGCAACTTAGAAGAAATTCCGTCTCCTTATCTGGAAGGTGTTTTTGAACCTCTGATGCAAGCTTATCCAGATGAAAAATGGTTGGTTTTGTGGGAAACAAACAGAGGTTGTCCTTTTTCCTGTGCATTTTGTGATTGGGGATCTGCCAATAAAAGCAAGGTATATCAGTTTGGTGTAGAACGATTGTTCAAGGAAGTTGATTGGATGAGGGTTCATCAAATTGAATTTGTTAGTTGTTGTGACGCGAATTTCGGGATCCTGAAAAGAGATAAAGAAATTGTCCAGTATGTGGCTGACACTAAACGGAAATATGGTTATCCACATGCATTGTCAGTTCAAAACACCAAGAACACTTCTGAGCGTACTTATCAAATTCAGAAAATACTTGCTGAAGCGGGGCTAAACAAAGGAGTCTCACTTTCCCTTCAGTCTCTTGATAAGACTATTTTAGAAAATGTGAAACGTTCCAATATTTCAATAGATGGTTTCCAGGAACTGCAGCACCGCTTTACGTCTGACAATATTGAGACTTATACTGATCTGATTATAGGATTGCCGGGAGAAACCTACGATTCATTTATAAACGGTGTTTCTACTGTAATTGCCAGTGGACAGCACAATCGTATCCAGTTCGGCAATCTTACGATACTTCCCAATTCTGAAATGGGGGAACCGGAGTACCAAAGAAAATATGGTATGGAGATTGTTGAAACGAAGATCATCAATATGCATGGGAGCTTACTGACAAATGAAGAAATTAGTGAAAAACAACAACTGGTTGTCGCAACCAGTTCTATGCCAAGAGACGACTGGGTAAAGACAAGGGTTTTTTGCTGGATGTGTGCATTTTTGCATTTTGATAAAATGTTGCAAATACCATTGATTTTACTGCATAAGGTTGGGGGATTAGCCTACCATGAACTTTTTGATGCTTTTCTTAATGATAATATTAAATCGTTTCCGGTTTTTACTGAGATCAGGTCTTCTTTTTCTGAGTTAGCCCGGGATATTCAGCTTGGAGGGCCTGAATATTGCCATTCAGAAAAGTGGCTGAATATTTGGTGGTATGCAGATGAACTTGCTATGATTAACATATGTACAGAAAATAAATTAGATAGGTTTTATGATGAGGCGATCCAAATTTTTAATAATCTTTTAAGAGAAAAATTTGTTGATATACCTGCTTCTCTCCTTCAGGAGTCTATAGAGTTGAACAAGCATCTCTTAAAGCTTCCCTTTCATACTGAAGATTTGAAAGTTGAACTAACATACAATGTGTGGGAGTTCTACTACAATGCCCGGAAGGGAGTATACATTCCTATTGAAGAGAAACCATGTCAATATCTTATTGACCGTACTGATAAAACCTGGTCTTCGTGGGAGCAGTGGTGCCGGGAAGTTATATGGTTTGGAAATAAAAGAGGTGCCTATCTCTATAGTGTAAAGGGGGGTATCCTCTAGTTATTATTGTTGGTTCTTATGAAATACAGACAGTTTGGAAATACTGGAATCGAGGTTTCTGAGGTCGGCTTTGGAGCTTGGGGTATAGGTGGAACACCAAAGGACGCAAGAGCATACGGTCCAACGGATGACAAAGTATCTCAACAGGCTCTCATGAAAGCGTTTGACTCAGGAATTACATTTTATGATACGTCTCCATTGTATGGGTACGGTCATAGTGAAGAGTTGATCGGGGATACTTTTAATGATATTAGAGAAAAAATAATTATTTCTTCAAAAGTTGGATATGTTGATTTTGACGGCAAACAAGATTTTTCTCCAGAATATATACGGAGTTCTCTTGAGTCCAGTCTGCTACGATTGCAGACAGACTATATTGATATACTACAACTACACGATCCTCCAATTGAATTGCTGCAGCAAGACAACCGTATTATAGAGACACTGGAGTCTTTAAAGCAGGAGGGAAGAATTCGCGTTGTCGGAATTACTACCAAAACGTCAGAAGAAAGTATGATTGCAATTGATCAATTTGATTTTAAAAGTATTCAGGTCAATTTCAGCTTGGTAGATCAAAGAGCGCTGGAGAGTGGATTGTTTGGGAAATGTGAAAAGTATGGAGTGGGTATCATAGGGAGAACACCGTTGTGTTTTGGTTTTCTAACTGGACAATATAGAGCTACGGACAACTATGATCCTTCTGACCATCGAAGTCTATGGCCTCATGAACAAATAGATAAGTGGGCCAATGCATACAGGTTGTTTGCTGGTGAGCTTATTGAGGAGGAAGAGCAAACAAATGCACAAATAGCATTGAGATTTTGTTTATCTTATCCTGCGTTATCAACCACCATCCCCGGGATGTTGACTGTAGATCATGTTGAGGAAAATGCTAAGAGCAGTAATCTGGGATCATTCTCAGGTTCTATCCTTGAAGGGTTTAATCAGATTTATCGAAGCAATGATTTCTTTGTCAAACAGGGTGTATCTTGAACGTAGATTTTCTGAATGGAAAGAAGATTTTAGTAACCGGAGGGGCTGGCTTGCTGGGGACGAGTATAACCCAGCATCTTGCTTCACTTGATAAATCTGTTCAAAGTACCTTTTTTTCACGTCTTCCTCCTGGACATTTAAAGAAATATTATAAACAATATGACTTTACCAAGTTCGAAGAATGTCTTGCCGCAACTAAAGGACAGGATTATGTCATTATTTGTGCGGTACAGGCTTCAGGGGTGTCAGGTATAAGGAAGAGTCCTACATCAACGATTCTTCCTAACCTGGAAATTCATGCGGGATTATTTGAAGCTTGCTGTCAGAATGGAGTTGAAAAAGCAGTCTGGGTGAGCAGTTCTTCTGTCTATCAGGAAGCCTTTCATCCTATTCGAGAAGATCAACTGGATTTAAACAAACCAACTTATGAGCTTTACCAGGGTATTGGCTGGGTTTACAGGTATCTTGAGCAATTGGCTCAATGCTATTACCAGAAACGTGGATTGCAAATTGGAGTTATCAGGACATCCAATATTTATGGTCCTTTTGATAGATTTGACGATGAAAAATCCCACGTTATTCCAGCCCTGATTAAACGAGCTCTGGCCAAAGAAGATCCTTTTGTTGTCTGGGGAAATAGTGAAACTATCAGAGACTTTGTCTATGTGGATGACCTTGTGGAGGGTGTTTTGAGGGTGTTGAATGGAGATTGTATTGCAGAACCAATAAATATCAGTTATGGGATACCTGTTAGCATTAACGAATTGGTAAAAGCGATTTTAGAAATATGTGATCATAATGTGTCACCCCAGTACGATCCGACTAAACCTACTGCTGTTCCGTATAGGGTATTGGATAATACGAAAGCAGAAAGTCTTTTTGGTAAGATTGAGAAAACTCCTTTGGAGAAGGGAATTCGAAAGACAGTGGAATGGTATACATCGGATTATTCCAGGGATTGATATCGGGAAGACATTTGAAAAATTATAGAGTAGTATAAAGCCGTCATTCTTTAGGAGGTAGTTGACTTATGGAATCTTTTACATCAAAAATTGATCTTGCAATCTTAGAAGAAAGAGCCAAATGGATCTGGGAGCAAACGTTATTGGTACACAAAAAAGCGCCTGGTACAAGAATCGCTTCTTCATTATCTCCTATTGAAATTCTTATTTGTCTGTTTTATGGGGAAATCCTCAATTTTAATCCAAAAGTACCGTTTTGGGAAGAGCGAGACCGCTTCATCATCAGCAAAGCACATGGTTCGATTGCAATGTATCCTTTGTTGGCGGATTTAGGTTTTTTTGATATGAAAGAATTAGAAAATGTTTGTCAAGAAGGTACATTCTTGGGAAGTATACCAGATCCGATCATTCCCGGTTATGAAACAGTAAATGGATCATTGGGGCATGGATTGGGAGTAGGCTGTGGAATAGCGCTTGCACTGAAGAAACAGGGGAAGAATAGTAAAGTATTTGTTATGGTTGGTGATGGGGAGTTGTGTGAGGGGTCCAATTGGGAAGCGATAATGTTTGCTGCTCACCATAGAATTGACAATCTCATATTAGTTGTGGATCATAATAAAACTTGTATGTTGGGTCCTTGTAAGCAAGTGATTGATTATTATCCACTTTCTGAGAAATTCGCAGCATTTAACTGGGATGTTCATGAGGTCGATGGTCATAACATAAAGGAATTGTACACGATTTTGCTTAAGTATAAAAATATAGAAGAGGATAAACCTAAAGTGATAATTGCACATACCGTCAAGGGTAAAGGAGTTGCTAAATTAGAGAAATCCCCTTTGAGTCATATTATTTCTTTGGAACCAGAAGAGATTGATAACTTGATACAGGGGGATAGATGAGCATGAAACCAATTGAAATGCGCGAAGTGGTTATTGAGAAAATAACACGACGTATGGAAAATGATGAATCGATTATTTTCATAAGTGCAGATATTGGAGCAAGGAAGCTTGATTATTTGCGTGAACATTTTGCCGACCGTTTTATCAATATTGGTATTGCTGAGCAGA
>Ga0187833_10006022_pt1 | contig 11312 bp, 10 predicted proteins | sample ETNtaG_37_FD_167968 | JGI IMG/M metagenome (GOLD analysis project Ga0187833, IMG submission 167968) | Marine microbial and viral communities from oxygen minimum zone, Eastern Pacific Ocean - ETNP2014_SV_400_PacBio MetaG (Illumina Assembly) | ecosystem: Environmental > Aquatic > Marine > Hypoxic... | reverse complement strand
ATTCTGGGACTACCTGACCGACCGGACCACCATCGCCGGTACCATTCCCCCTCTTGCCGATCTGATCAGCGGCCACGCTGTATTGGAAGGTTGATTGCACTGATTTATTGAGAAGTTACCGAATAGATAGCTAACTCTTTGAATTTAAGCGATATTCCTGCTCAGTGGCCGATGTAGCGTGTGGTCAAAAAAACCAAAATTCGGTAACTTCTCGGTTCGACATAATATGTCGTCGAGCTAGTTTAGCGCGCCGACATATTATGTCAACCCAGATACGTGATCTGATCGATGGGTCGAGTGACCCTGGATCTTTACGATTAGCGTAGGATCTTACGGTTAGCGTAGGATCTTTACGATTAGCGTAGGATCTTTACGATTAGCGTAGGATCTTTACGATTAGCGTAGGATCTTTACGATTAGCGCGTGGGATCTTTGCGATTAGCGCGTGACCTCGATCGGTTCGGACCATACCTGCTTGTTTTCGCGCATCCGGATTATTTCATCCTCTGTATAACCCAGCTCAGCCAAAACGCTATTGGTGTTTTCCCCAGCGAGCACGGCCGCGCCCAGTGAACCGCTACTGCGACTGAATTCCACCATCGGTCCGTACCTCAAATACTCTCCCCAACGAGCATGTGTTGCCTCGATCATACAACCGTTTTCCCTTGCATGTGGATCGTTCAGGTAGAATTCAGGCATAGACTGGTCGTCAGCAACGACGCAACCCAATCCCTGGCCGCCGAGGAGCGATTCCCAGTGCGCGGCTGATTCGGTGCCAAAGAGACGTGACAAGTTATCGGTCAATCTGTCCTGGTTTTGATTGCGGTCTTGCTGACTTGCGAATGCCGGTTCACTGCGTAGATCGGGGCGCCCGGTTATCTCACAGAATTTTGACCACTCTGCGTCGAACGGAAGTCCCAGAAAGATCCATCCGGATTGGCACTCGTAAAGCCGATAGAGTGGGTGGGGTCCACGAAGCTCTGTATCTAACGGTTGTTTAGGGGGCTTGCCGGCGTAGACGATAAAGTCGTCGAAGTTTGCATAGGCATTGGCGCCGAACATGTCCAGAAAGATCTGCTGTCCCTGACCCGTAGACTCTCTGGCATAGTACCCCAGCAGTGCAGCCGTGCACACCACCATGGAAGTGTTGGGGTCCGGGTTTACCTCGTTGGCGAGAAACAATTTCCGACAGGTTTCGCGTAACTCATCGAGATCGAGCAGACCTCGGTTGGCAATCCCACCTGCCTGATAGGCAGCTCCCCCGAGAGCAGCGCCGGGAATCGGGTGGGTCGAAGGGCGCTTGGCCCCCGGTCCCTTGGGGCCATAACCATTTGCTGACAGGTAGACTATGTCCTTCTTGATGCGTTTGGCGTCGGCATAGCCGATACCCAGTCTTTCCGGCACGCCGGGCCGGTAGTTGTGGATGATGATGTCCGCTTTCTCCATCAAGCCGTGGGCGATGGCCTGACCTTCTGTCGACTTCAGGTCGATCGAGATGCTTTCCTTGCTGTTATTGACGCGACTGGCGCCAATGCCGGGACCCATGCCTCTGATTGGATCGCCGCCAATCAGCTCCACCTTGATCACCCTGGCTCCCATGTCACCCAGAAAAGAAGCGCCCATGGGTGCCGCAATGATGGTAGCGAACTCCAGCACGGTCACGCCATCGAGGGGCGGTTTTGTACTGCCGGCATCGATTGCAGTCTGCTGACTCGATACGGCAAGACTAAATTGCGCCGAATCGTCATGCTGTCCGAGGCGCGGTGCCGGCCCTGCTATGGCTCCCGGCGTTTGCGTTAGATTTGCCAGCGGTCCAAGTTGCTTGATGCCATCCATCTCGACCGCATGACCGTTGGCGACAATGTCCGGGTCTTGCAGGGACTCCTCGGTAGTCTGGTAGGTATGGGCTACCACCCCACCATCTTCGATGAACAGGGACATCCACTCTGCCGCGGTCCTCTCCTGCATGCGCTGCAACATACTGTTGCGAAACTCTTCTCTGTCCTCGTTGGACCAATTGGCAGTGGTCGCATCGTAGGCCTCACTGTCCAGGAAGTCATCCAAACCGGCAACGCGGTAGAAGTTCATATAGAGATGGGGCAGTAGATTGCCCAGTTGGATCCACCTGCCATCCTTCGTCTGCACCGGATGGTAATTAAGGGTGGGCATGACCTTGTAGGGATCATAGCGGCGTCGTGGGCGCGCGTCTGTTTTGGGTCTTCTCTGTCTGAGCTGTAATGCCATCAATCCGCCCTGGTCGTAAGGCATCAATCCCTGCAGCAGGCTGGTATGGATAGCTTGCCCGGTGCCGGTCTTACGTCTCTCCAGCAAGGCGGCAAGAATTCCCGATGCCGCACTTTGGGCGGCGGCGTGCGTGGCGACCTGGACTCCTGAGTAGGCCGGTCCGGGCGCTGGACCGATCCCTTCCATGCCTTTCATCCGTCCGGCTTTGGCTGCCACCACACCCTCGTAGGCAGGCAAGTGGGCGTAAGGTCCTTTTTGCCCGAATCCCGTGATCCGGCAATAGATCAACCGTGGATTGAGGGCATTCAGGCTGTCGTAGTCACAATGCAGTTTCTTGGCGGTAGCCTCGAGATGGTTAACCACCACCACATCACACAGTTGTACGAGTTCATGCAGTCGCGCCACAGCGGCGGCGGATTTCAAATTCAGTTGCACGCTTTGTTTTCCACGGAGCCACATCGGAGCTGAGGGCTGGGACCTGAATGGATCGCCGCCGGGCCGTTCGACCTTTATTACCTCGGCACCGAAATCACTGAGTATCATGGTAGCGAGACCCCCTGCCGGCCCTGCAGACAGATCCAGAATTGCAATTCCCTCCAGGGGCTTCATTGGTGTTTTCCTTATCGACAGCCGTCACAACAGGTTACCACAACTCCCCGGTTTGACGCCGTTTCTCTACATACCTATGATGGCCTCACTTCACTGCATTGTTAAGAGTGACAACATAGTCAAAAGAGCGAGCATGGAGGGAAGATGAATACTACCCAACGACTGGCCGAGTACGTGTCGCAGCGTCAATTCGAAACCCTGTCCCCGGAGACAATTGCGGTCAGCAAACACTGTTTGCTGGACTTTCTCGGCGTGACCATCGCGGCATGCGATGAACCCCTGGTGAGAATCGTCAAAGATCAGGTTGAGGAGGAGGGTGGCCACGCCCACGCGACCCTTGTGGCGGGCGGTAAAAAGGTGAGTCTCGCTCAGGCTGCCTTGGTCAACGGATGCGCCTCGCACGCCCATGACTATGACGATGTGCATCCGGCCATGTCGGGTCATCCTACCGTGCCGGTAGCACCTGCAGTGCTGGCACTGGCGGAGAAAGAGAATGCAAGCGGCAGGGATCTGATCTTGAGCCTCGTCACCGGTATCGATGCGGAGTGTATCGTCGGTCGTTATCTGGGATCGTCCCACTATGCGAGGGGGTTTCACGCCACTGCCACCCTCGGCAGTCTGGGTGCTGCAGCAGCCTGTGCAAAACTGTTGGGGCTGGGAGTTGAGCAGACGTGTAATGCGTTCGGCATTGCGGCTACCCAGGCAGCCGGGTTGAAATCGATGTTCGGATCCATGTGCAAACCATTTCACGCCGGCAAGGCAGCGGCCAACGGACTGCTGGCTGCCCAGTTGGCGGCCAGGGGATTCGATAGTCAGACATCGGTATTGGAAGTCGAACAGGGATTTGGTCTGACACATGCCGACCAATTGTCCGAATCGAATCTGTGCCAAGCGCTTGAGCAGGATTCATTTGTGCCAACGACCCTCTTTAAGTATCACGCTGCATGCTATCTCACCCACTCGGCTCTGGAGGCGGCAAAAGCGCTGAGAAGTGAACTGAAGATCGAACCGGGTGATATCGAGGCGGTTGAGATCACCGTCAACAAAGGCCACTTTTCTGTCTGTAATATTCAGCAACCGTGCACTGGTCTTGAAGCAAAATTCAGTCTGCGCGGCGCAACTGCCATGGTGCTGTCCGGAATTGATACGGCAGACATTCATCAGTTTAACGACGCGGTAGTCACACAGCCGGCAATGGTAAGTCTGCGCGATAAAATCTCGGTCGTTGCGTTCCCGGAGCAGGGGCATCCGGAATCGGTGGTCAGAATACTTCTCAAGTCGGGCGCGGAGCACACAAAAGAATGGGACGTAGCCATCCCCGCTTCCGACCTCGATCTGCAACTGTGCAAACTAACGGATAAGTTTTGTTCTCTGGCCGATCCAGTACTTGGAGAACAGCGGGCCGAGCGGGTTGTGAATCTCGTAGCGTCTCTTCAGAATCTGGAATGCATCGGAGACCTCTGTGAAGCTGTTAGAGGTAGTTAGTGTCAAAGTTTCCAATAGAAGATTTTGAGCAGTTTACCTTTCAATCGGGAAAGGACCAGCTAAGCGGATTGGAATTTGGCGATAGGAAAGGTGCTGATCTCATCCTGCTGCACGGTATCCGGGATCTGGCGTGGAGCATGGCGCCGCTCGTTAGAGAATTCATGGACGAATACCGTATTGTGGTTCCCGATCTGCGTGGCCATGGGGACAGCGACAATCCCGGCGCCTATACAATATCCCACTTCATCGCTGATCTCAGGTCATTGATCATGGCGAGATCAGTACAGAATCCACTTTTTGTCGGTCACAGCCTTGGCGGTCAGATCGTGTCCCAATATGTAGCTCTATATCCCGAAGGCGTTGGGGGAATCGTGCTAATCGATGGCATGGGCCCTCCCAGAATGGAAGGAGAAACTTCCAGGGAGGGAGGCCGGCAGATGTCCAAGCGCAACATAGAGATGATGTTGGAGATGGAATATGAACGCAGACAGATGCCAGATGCCGACGATGCATATCAGCGGTTGCTTAGGAACAACGCCAGACTGGATACGAAGACTGCACGTTATCTGGCTGACCTGGGCACCGAACCCCATCCCGAGGGCGGAGTGCAGTGGAAGTGGGTGCCGGCAGTGAATCAGATCTGGAGCTCTGTTGTCCATGAGCAGAGCGAGGAGAGATGGAGTTGGATCGAGTGCCCCGTGTTGTTGCTGACAGGAGATCGTGCCATGGAATACTGGCTGCAACGCAGAGACGGTCTGTCAGATATGGATGATTTGCACGATCGGGAGATCGAACGCAGACGCAGGATATTTAGGAATGCCAGACACGTCACCATTGCCGAAGCCGGGCATATGGTCCACTACGATCAACCGGATACACTGAATCGGGAGATCAGAAAGTTCTTTACTGAATTGGCGTAAGCAATTAGCCGCATTCAGAGCGCCCTGAAGACCACAGTCGCCTATTGTCATAGAACGGCAAGCTACTGTACGCTGTAAGGAAAGCCGCAGGGGGAGGCCGAATGGGATCCGGCAACGTTCCCGTAAGAATCAAGCTGATGTACGGCATCGGCCAGGCTGCCGAGTCCATCATGGGGTTCGGATTCGGGACCCTGTTGCTACTTTATTACAATCAGGTTCTGGGTCTTTCCGCGGGGCGCCCAGCCGGGGGCGCCCAGCCAACGCCGGAGAGCCTTTTCCTCAGTAGAGATCTTCCAGAGAAGTTTGATCTCAACACCCTTACGTCAGATGTGAGATTTGCCGGTCAGTCAGGCAGGCCGAGAATCCTCTTGGCAATGATATTCAGCATCACCTCTGAGGTGCCACCTTCGATCGTGTTCGCCTTTGTTCGCAGCCAGCCGCGCGTTGCTCCCAGTTCCCCGGGCGTGAATTGATCACCGGTCCACCCGAAGCCTTGCGTGCCCATGAGCGACACCAGCAACTCGGTGCGCAGCTTGTTTTGCTCTGTCCCGTATAGCTTGAAGAACGATGACATGAACGTCGGCGCTTTGCTGGTGGTCGCTTCTTCAGCCGTTCGCCGAACCGTGAGCTGATACGCAGCGTCGTCCATAGACACCCTGAGTACCCTGTCACGGTAGGAAGGATCTCTTATCTTGCCGTCGGCAACACCGATATAGTTCCTGGCATGCTCGTCAATCGTCGTGACCTTCTGGTGCCCACCACTGGCGCCGCCAATCGAAGTACGCTCGTATTGCAGCAGGCGTTTGCCCACGGTCCAGCCGTTGCCGGGTTTACTGATCAGATGTCTTCTGGGAACGCGCACATCATCGCAAAAGGTCTGGCAAAAGTCCGATGGGCCGCTGATCAGATCGATCTGCGTGATGGAAATGCCAGGTGATTTCATATCGAAGACGATGAATGAGATGCCCTCGTGCTTGGAAGCGTCCGGATCGGTGCGAACCAGGCAGAAAATCCAGTCGGCTTCTGATGCGCCTGATGTCCAGAGCTTGGAGCCGTTGATAATATAGTCGTCACCGTCCACTACTGCACGCATCTGTACATTTGCGAGGTCGGACCCGGCACCGGGTTCGCTGTAGCCCTGGCACCATTTGATTTCTCCCGACGCGATGGGGGGTAGATACTCGAGACACTGCTCCTCGGTGCCGAACTCGAGGACCGCGGGTCCTATCATAGTGGTGCCATGCCCCGAGATGGGCTCACGAGCATTGATGCGTCGCATTTCCTGAGCGAGGATCCGGTACTCGTCTGCGGAAAGTCCACCACCGCCATATTCCTTCGGCCAGGTGGGCACGGTCCAGCCGCGTTCGGCCATGCGCGTAAGCCACTCTCTGGCATCCGGCTGCGCATTGGTCACCGTTATGCCGCCACTGGGCACAGGTCCTTGTCTGCGCATGCTTTGCGGACAGTTTTCCTCGAGCCAGGTCCTTGTATCTTCTCTGAATCCCATTCCATTCACCTGCTGATGCTTCAATTGATGGCAAGGATAGTAACCAGTTCCGGTGTGCTCGACATTGCTCCCGATCAAAGAATGGTGCTTCCTTGTGACGTGGCGGCTTAGAACAGATGTTGGGGGTGAATCACCTGAGTGCCACATCCTGGCATATCAGGGCTTCAACACGATCTTGATGGCTTCCTCATACTGAAGTTGTGTCTCGAATGCTTTCTTCGCCTCGTCCAGGGGGAACTCATGGGTAACCAGTGGCTTGCGGTCAACCTTGCCCGATCGGATCATATCCGCTGCCTGATTGTATTCTTCAAGGGTAAATCCCCACGACCCCTGCAGTTGGATCTCTTTTCGTGCCAGCAGGAAGAAGTTTATCTCGGGCGTCTTTTCGAAGATCGAGTGCTCTATCAGCTTGCCTTTCGGCCTCAGCATCTGCAGCCCCTGCTGTACGGGCGGCGTCCCCGTGTGTCCCGCGAGCCATCCCGCACAATCGCAGACCGTATCCACGTTGCCGGCAGGGGTCGCCTCCATAAAGGCTACGGATGTCGAACCGGTTAGCTCCAGGACTTTCCGATAGGGATCTTCCTGTCCTGCGTTAATCGTCACTTCAGCACCGAGTTCTCGAGCCATCGACAGCCGGAAATCCGAGAAATCCACAGCTATGATCTTGGCTGAGGACATGGCTCGCAGTGCCTGTATCGTCCCAAGTCCGATAATGCCTGCACCCATGACGACAATAGTGTCTCCGTCAGATGGATCAGCCAGGTTGGCAATGTGGACGGAATTGGCCAGGGGTTCGATCGTCGCTGCTTCCGCAAAGCTGACGGTCGGAGGCATGGGAATGATAATGCCGCGTCCTTCACGGGGAATGCGGATGTACTCAGCGTTTGCACCGAAGCTGACCGCAACGACCGCGTCTCCTACCTGCAACCCCTGTACTTCGTTTCCGATTTCAGCGACCTCGCCACTGTATTCATGACCCATGATCTGGCCGGGGTCGGCAGGCTCGGCCAGTCGGTAGGTATGCAGATCCGATCCGCATATCCCGCTTGCCCGGACTCTGATGAGAACATCACCTGGGGTCTGGAGCTTGGGAGTTTCAACTTCTTCAATCCTGATGTCTCTGGCACTGTAGAGCACTGCTGCTTTCATCGCTGTCGTCCCTCTGGCTATTGATCGTTGCATGCCGGTGGCTGGTACGACTAGACCATGTTGAAATCGCATTGGCAATGACTTGGAACAGAAGATGGCGCATGCTCGGAAAGGTCGTCCATGAGCCCTGCACAAATCAGGAAGTAAGACTCGGGTAGATGTCCTCCAGCGGGCTTCGTACAGCATGACCGCCTCGTTTGAGCACGTGCGTATAGATCTCTGTGGTTTCCAGTGATGCGTGCCCCAGTTGCTGCTGAACAGTCCGGATATCCATGCCATTCTCCAGCGCATGCGTGGCAAACGAGTGACGAAGGCTATGGGGAGTTGCTTGCCTGGTGATGCCGGCGCCATTTACCGCTCGCCTCATTGCCTTTTGAAAGGTGGACTGGTAAATGTGATGCCGCTTGACTTCGCCACTTCTTGGATCCTCACTCAGGTTGTATGATGGGAATACGTATTGCCACTTCCGCTCCCGGGGTGCGTTCTTGTATTTGCGTGACAGTGCGTATGGCAGGAAGACAGAACCAAAGCCGTTAACGAGGTCGGCCTGGTGCGTAAGCTTGACCTGTTCAAGATGCACCTTAAGGGGTACGTGCAACTGAGGGGCAAGATTGACGATACGATCTTTTTGTCCTTTGCCGTCTTGGATATGCAGGCAACTGTATGCGTAGTCCGCATCTTTAACGCGCAAGCGTAGCCCCTCCATGACCCGCAGACCAGAACCATACAGCATTGCACCAATCAAGCGGTGGGTACCCCTAAGTTCATTCAGGATGAGTGCAACTTCGTCGCGACTCAAGACAACCGGCAGCTTGACCGGCCTTTTCGCGTGAGCTGTCTCCCCGAGCGGATTACCCATCACGTTCCGATAGAAATATACCAGGGCATTGAGTGCCTGATTCTGAGTGCTGGCCGAGACATTACGATTCACAGCCAGATGCGAGAGAAACGCAACGACTTCTGCATCATGCATTTCTTTTGGATGCTTCTTTTGATGAAACAGGATGAATCGTTTTACCCAGGATACATACGCTTGTTCGGTGCGGATGCTGTAGTTTCGCACCCTGATGGATGCTCGCAGATCGTTTAGGAGTGGTGATGGACCCATCAAAGCATTTTCTCAGGAGAAGGCCTGATTGATGCATGTGCTAGAGAGGAATACTCTGTAAGCCATCGCCAGGAAATCGTGTAGGAAAATGTCCCTTTATTTGGTCACGAGCTGTACTTCTCTGCAGAGCTGAATCTGCTATTCGGAAGATTTCCGTATTCCGCCTGACTACCTGGAAGATGAGACGATATCGCGGGGGATTCTCTGGACATGTTGCAGGTATGGCGGGTAGGCTAGTGACTATGTTAAAGAAACAGATCAATGAATTGGCTAGTCGGACATCTTACGACTACTAATATGTTATGTGTCGATCGTAAAGGTGGTTGAATGAAAGTCACGCCCATGCTGAATGTAAGCGACGTCCAATCCACAGTTGACTGGTATAGAACGGCGGGCTTCGTTCTAGAAAGTTCGCATGGTAAGCCAGATCTCGATTGGGCAATGATGAGCTTTGGAACTACCAGTATAATGTTCAACGCAGGCGGGAATGTTGTACGAGATCGTCGAAGAGATGTTGATCTGTATGTCTACGATAGAGATCTTGCAGAGCGGTTTGATCAGGTAAGTCAGATCGCAGACGTAGCTGAACCGATACATGTAGCTTTTCACGGTCGGGAAGAGTTTATCGTCCGTGATCCCAATGGCTTCTGGATAACGTTCTCGGTAGAAGGTGACACATAACATGTCAGTTGAAGTCGTTCGCCTTCGGCTCACTCGGACGTGGCAACCTGTCACTCCGGTTGCTTTCGCAGCCTCCGTACCAGAACGTCCACGCCGCTTAACTGAGTGTTATGTGCCAGTTGGTGCCGAATGCTAGAAGGGGTCTGTCATTGCGGTGAGGTTCAGTGGCGATCGAATCAAATCCCTGGGTCAGCAACTGCCTGCAGCTGCACTGCATGTCGCCGATTCGGAGCGTTGTGGGCGTATGGGTATGAAGGGGAAGACGTGTCGGTCTCCGGGTCGACTAGCACATATACCAAAGGTCGATGGGTGATGTTTCACTTCTGCTCGAATTGCGGCTGTATTGGAAGGGCAAGACTTTCCCGGACACTTTCTTAAGCAGCATTTTGCCACTGCTGTTCATAGTTGACCGGGGACATATAGCCATTGGTCGAATGCTTGCGCTGACGATTATAGTACACCTCGATATATTCAAAGATCTCAGCCCTTGCCTGGGCGCGTGATCGGTACTGTCCGTGGTAGGTTAATTCACTCTTCAGTGTTTTGAAAAAGCTCTCAGCAACAGCATTATCCCAACAGTCGCCTTTGCGGCTCATGCTACTTCGGTAACCATTTTCTTTCAGCAGATCCTGGAAGGCCGCTGACGCGTACTGAGCGCCCCTGTCACTATGGACAATCAGTCCAGGCGCAGGCCTTCTCTTAGCAATTGCCATGCTCAGCGCATCCGTAACGAGCTTTGAAGTTATCCTGGAAGAGATCGACCAACCGACCACACGACGGCCAAACAGATCAATCATGGTGGCAAGGTAAAGCCAGCCTTCACTGGTCAAAATGTATGTAATATCAGTCACATAGGCTCGATCTGGTTGCATGACATCAAACTCTCGTTTCAGTAAGTTGGGTGCGATTGGCAGGTCGTGGTTGGAGTTTGTTGTCACTTTGAATTTCTTCCTTTGTTTACTCGCCAATCCCTCACTCTTCATTAACCGCGAGATCCGTTCCCTGCTTACGGTCTCATCATCATCCAGAAGGTCATCACGAATACGCCGGGTACCATAGTTTTCACGGCTGTTTTTATGGGATTGCTTGATCTTCTCGGTCAACCTTTCATCTTCCATCTGGTGTCGACTTGGTGGCCGATCAATCCAATCATAATAGGCGCTTCTACATACACCCAGCACTTGGCACAGGCTGGTCACAGCATGGATCTTGGATTCAGAGCGAATGAATGCATACTTCACGACTAATGGCTCGCAAAGTATGCTGCCGCCTTTTTTAATATGTCGCGTTCCTCCCTAAGTCGGTGATTTTCCTTTCTCAATTCTTTAAGTTGATCATATAAATGCATGTCATCAATCTGTGTGGATTCTGAACGATGATCTTGGTGGTACTTGTTGATCCAAGTATGCAAAGTATTGACGTTAATCCCTAACTCTCTCGCTGTGGCCGCCTTCGGTTGATCACTTTCAATGGCTAATTTGACCGCACTTTCTCTAAATTCAGCAGAATAAATATTGGCTTTCTTATCAGACTTCATGGATACACACCTCTCGCACATTTCAGTTAAGATTACTTGAGTTCGTGTGTCCGGGATACTCTAGCCACTTCA